>Ga0315913_1000757_pt1 | contig 31460 bp, 21 predicted proteins | sample MpolsnodulesMG_FD_207736 | JGI IMG/M metagenome (GOLD analysis project Ga0315913, IMG submission 207736) | Medicago polymorpha root nodule microbial communities from Los Angeles, California, United States - small nodules | ecosystem: Host-associated > Plants > Roots > Nodule | place: USA...
CAAAACTTCAATTACCCCCCTGAAATTGCACAACGTTAATCAATTTACCCCCCGTCAAATTTTTCTGTTAGTCAACATAACGTTTTGCAAATACCCACCCCGAAGTTTTGCACTTACGTGCAAAATACCCCCTGAACTTGAAAATTTATATTTTTTTCTTTCTTATCCTTAATTCAAAAGATATTAAAGGCAAACAATTAACAGTTAACTTTAATACTTTAAACTCTACAAACCCCCTAAATACTAATTCATAATCACACAACGTTCCCATGCCATTCTAGCATTTCAGTACCTATATTTTAAAAGTTTTAAAGCTAAGTAATTGTACATGTTGTAGACATCTTACAACCTGTTCTCATCAGTTTTAATTCTTGTTCATTTTAACAACTTTTTGTACATTTTACTATCTGTTTCAGACTTGAAAACATAATTTGCAAACAACAAATATAGAACAAGCAGTTGTTAATGAATATGTCAGATGGATAAGAGAAACAAGAGAATGAGAGAACTGGGAATAGTGAAGTACATGCTAAGGACACTTCAATGGGACCTTCACATAAGTGCTCAGTATCCTTTAATTTGAATGAAGAAGCTATTAGTGATCAAGATGTTAACAATGATGAGGCATGTGATCATGTATTAGTATTTAGGGGGTTTGTAGAGTTTAAAGTATTAAAGTTAATCGTTGATTGTTTGTCTTTAATATCTTTTGAATGAAGGATAAGAAAAAAAATATAAATTTTCAAGTTCAGGGTGTATTTTGCATATAAATGAAAAATTTCAGGGGGACATTTGCAAAATGTACTAACAGAAATATTTGACGGAGGATGTAAATTGATTAACGTTGTGCAATTTAAATGGGGTAACTGAAGTTTTGTTAATGTCGGGGTAATTGACGAAACTTACGATTTCAGGAGGGTAATTGCTCTGTTAACTCTGTCTCAGATCAGCTGAAATAATCGGGTATAAATTTGTGGATAAAAGAAAATGACCCTTTTATCCTATAACAACAGAACGTATGTGTGAGCAAAAGAAAGAGAGTCGATAAATGGGGTCTGAACTCTGAACTCAACAACTACACTTCACACTCGGTTCGATTTCGCTCTTGGCTCTTGAAGAATCTGTAAGTATAATTCTCCTTAATCGATTTTCTGTGCAAATTGGGTACTTTCCTATAGGGAAATTGAATTGATTTGTTGTTGGGTAATTTTATGCTTCTATATGAACATAATTGGTTTTTTTTTTGGATGTGGATCCCATCACTGTATGTGTGGCCAATTTCCAAAATGTCTGAACTCACATGAATTTCATTCAATAAAAGAATGAGTGTTAAAGAAGTGTTGCGCGCGCACGATTCCAGCACATTTGCAGCCGCTATAGCCGGTCCAGTAAACGCACAATAGAATTATGTCGCAGACGAGCATAGCTCACCGCGATTCTGTAGTTGCTTGCTATAGCAAGCTGCAGAACTGACAACATAGCTAATAAAAATATCTGCAATGTGAAATTTCCCCTTTTGAATATGTTTATTAACCAAATTGTTCATCTTGCTTCATTCAATTTTTGGCAGAAATTGAGTGCAATATTGTAAGACTCAGTCATCTGTGTGGGAATGATGATCTCTTCAGTGCATGCTACACTTTCGCTATTTCGTCAAAGTAATAATAGCCTAAGGACCTTAAAGTTTTGTTTACCTTTCTCTTCTTCCACTGCTTCTCTCTCTACCAACAAACTTTCCCGCAAGAAATCAAGGCTGCAGCCAGTTTTCTCCGCATTGGATATTGGTGGAGTCAAGGTTACAAGACAAGGTACTGCGGTTTGGTTTTGTTGGTTCACAATGTATAAGATTTAATTTATATACATTGTTATTGGTGTAAATACTTTTTACCCTGTCAGACAATCATAATCTGCATATCATTCATAAGATTTGACTTTAATCATAACTAATTTTAAAGTCACATTGGTTGTGATTTGTTGAAAATGTTTTAAACTCGTGTTCTAATGCCTAATATACTGTATATAATCTGAAATCATTCATGGTAATCCACAAAAAAGCTTTGAGACCTAGCTACATGTGCACTATAAGATACTCAATTCTTTTTCCCTGTTGTTTTGAATCATTTAATTCACTGACAGTTGTTCTATACAACCACAAATTATGTAATAACGAATGAAAATGTCTATGACTATGACTATGTCCTATTTCCCCTTTTCTCCAAATGAATGAAGTTTGAAGACATTTTATTGCAATTTCATATTTGGATATAATTATTATTGTAGAAGTATCGGGGATGTTATGGGAAGTGGCTTTATTTATTCTTTTTTCTTGCTTTGTATGCGCCTCTACTCTGTGTGCAGTGTTACTTTATGTCATTGTTTTTATTGAAAAGTATTGTTTGGTTCAAGAAATTATTATTATTTGTGCTTCTTGGTCTTTTAGATGTAGTGAAGGACGACGATCCAACAAATAATGTTCCAGACAGCATATTTTCAAAACTTGGAATGCAGCTTCATAAGAGGGATCAACACCCTCTTGGGATAATCAAGAATGCAATATATGACTATTTTGACACAAATTATTCAAACAAGTTCAATAAGTTTGACAACCTTTTTCCCATTGTTTCACTAAAGCAGGTATGGAAAAATGCATCAAAAAATTCATTTCCCTTATTTCATATATGATGCATGCATTGATGTTATTTTGTTTTCACATTGGTTCAGTTATTCCACTTTTCATAATGAATACAAGTACGCAGTTTAGTCCCTTATTAACCATCTGGCTGACAGCTAATTAACCAACTAATTGGTTTCTTATATTGTTGATCACTCCTTATCAATGTATTCAATGAACTCTATTCATGTTAATTTCTTATCTTACACATTAATCTCTGTCTTATATTAAGTGTCACTATAGGTTGTTTTGCACAGATAAAGAAAGTTGTTCATAAATGAGAATGTGACAATTTTACAAAATTACCCATGTTAACCATGTCGTAAACGCGTAATGGAGTATAGTGGAATTGAGAGTGGTGCTTATAATAGTATTAGTTTGGGAACAGAATTGGAATAGAATATTTAATGTTACACTGAAAACATAAAACAATTATTTTGAGACTTTTTTTGTTCTGATGTGGTACTTAATTTGGGACAGAGGGAGTATTTCTTTTTCATTCACAAGATAGCTTGAACTTCATAACAGGGCTTCTTTCTGACAATCTTCTTTATGTTCCAGAACTTTGATGATGTCTTGGTTCCTGAAGACCATGTCAGTAGGAGCTATAATGATACATACTACATAGACCCTCAAACTGTTTTAAGGTGCCACACAAGTGCTCATCAGGCAGAGTTATTGAGAGATGGACAGACTCACTTCCTTGTTACTGGAGATGTTTATCGAAGGGATTCAATTGATTCTACTCATTACCCTGTCTTCCATCAAGTATGTCCCTTATGGAGTAACTGATTTATTCCCTAATAATACATTTATATGATTTCCTCTTTTGATATCATGTAGATGGAAGGCTTTCGGGTTTTTGTTCCAGACGAATGGGAAGCATCTGGGATGGATGGCACATCATTTGTAGCAGCAGACCTAAAGAATTGCCTCGGGGGTCTAGCACGCCATTTATTTGGTATTTGCAAATAGCCAATGCACACATTTCATTTTACAGTTGCTGCAATTTGATAATTGAAGAGGATTAGTAAGATGAAATATTTAAAGAAAACAAAGAATCGATGTGAGTTTGATAAAAACTTCATTTTCATTTCATGTACATTGATTCATGCATAACACAACACAACTATTCAAAGTTTTTGTAGAGCTTCCCATTGTCTGAGATTTTATTTTATATTTTTTTTATGCCTTTTAGACTTATTTGTGGCGGGTTCAGGCTTTTGAAAGATCCTTTCTGCTTACAGGGATAAGGCTGAATGTGCCTGACCTTCCAGACCCCAATATTGTGGGAGCCTTGTGCAATAGGCCACCCTTTAATGTTGTTCCTAGGTAAACAATAAAAAATGACAATTATAAGATAACATCAACAATTAGTCAATAAAATAAAAAATAAAAAAGATAACACCAACAAATAAATGTCCATAATTTATAGCCTTTTTGGTGGAATGGAAATTGGAATTATCATTGCCTGTAAAATTCCGCCAACAGGAAAATGAATTTTTAATATTTTATGATGATCATCTCATTGTAATGCTAAAAGGATTCTGTTAGAAATTATATTTAATCAAGGTGTCTAGCTGTGATTGTAAATTTGATATATTCATTTGGAGCCGAGTATAATTTACAAAATGTTTATTTATAATCTTTTCCCTTGTACTTCAGGTGATGTGGAAATGCGCTGGGTTGATACCTATTTCCCATTTACTAATCCATCATTTGAACTTGAAATATATTTCAAGGTATTCTATGTTCATGGTTGTCTATTAAATGTACCATGCTTGCATAATTTCTGTTAACAGTTTTTGCTTCCAAAATTATGGTGTCTGATTCACTTTCTGTATTCAAAATCACCACTGGCATATGGTTATTACCTTAGATCTGTTTGATGCATTATACTCCCTCCGTTTCACAATACTTGTCACTTTTGGAGAATAATTTTGTTTCACATTACTTGTCACTTTCAAGTTTCATTGCAACATTAATTATTGACTTGTCAATAATACCCTTACTTATTTATTGTAGAGAGAGAAATAATAGAATGGAATAATAAATGGTTAAGGGTATTATAGAGAAACACACATAATTTCATCAAAAATAACAAAATTTATTTGATTTCTTGGTATGTGTAAATTCCTTAAAAGCGACAAGTATTGTGAAACGGAGATAGGGGTTACAGCATGAGGGTCACTTGCTGATATAAGATAAGCCATCTATCGGGTAAACTTCTGAATTACTGTGTTCATTGTGGATCACATGCCAAATTTTTTTAATTGGTTAACATAATCATGTGTCAAATTGACCTTATTGAATATGTAATTTTATCTTACAATATTGTGTTTGGTCAATTAAAGGATCTTTGTTTATAACAATCTTATTCTCACCCGAGTTGTACTTTTATTTCTTTCATTCTAATATATTTTTTCAATTTCAATGAAAACAAAAGAATCATCAGAAAGTAGTCCTAATCTGACTTAACAAACAGGGAGAGAAGTAATGCAACAAATGCATCTTGCACTTAATATTTACCAATCAAATGCAAAAGGGTAAACGGTACCTTTCCAAGATTAAATTGAGGTTATATATTCTTCAAAAAAATTGAGGTTGTGTGTGTATGTGTTTCCAGAAATCAAAAGACTGGCTCAAATTATAAATCAAAAGAACTCCACATTAGGGAGCCCCGAGAAATATTTTCAAATCAATTAAAGCAGGGATTTCTAGTTTATTCAAATAACCTTGGAATTATCATTTTTTGTCTCAGGAAAAGTGGTTGGAGGTTTTGGGGTGTGGAGTGACAGAGCAAGAGATTCTGAAAAGAAATGGGAAATCTAATAATGTTGCTTGGGCTTTTGGCCTAGGTTTGGAGAGGTTAGCTATGGTTCTATTTGACATACCGGATATTCGTCTCTTTTGGTCGGATGATGAGCGATTCACCTCCCAGGTATTTATTGGACATGTTTGACAAACATCCTTCAATATTTTTTTTTCGTGGTTGCTAGATGTGTCTGCAAGTATGAGTTAGTCATTCTGATAATCAAATTAATATTTCTCAAGTTTCACTCCTTTTGATCTCTAATGTGTTACTTTCTTTTCTATTATTTTATATACAGTTCTCCAAGGGCCAATTAGGGGTCAAATTTAAGCCATTTTCAAAGGTAACTTCTACATTACATGTGCATTTATATTCCTGGTGACTACATTTGTTATCATTTTTCTGTGTAGTTAATGGTTAGGAATTTTGTTATTCCCTTTTTTTTAATGGCAAATAATAATATATATAGATAAGAATAAAGGTGAGAGTACAAAATAATGCACCAAGCGCAAAGTTACAGAAATGAACCACAAAAAGGATTTTTTTTATTCCTTTCAAAATAAAATACCGCAATTTTAAGTTGTAAGTGAATGATCCATTTGACTGAAACATAAGATGGCCCATGTAATTTTTGTGCAAAACTTTCAATACTTACATTGTTTAGAGAGAATACCGTCAAAAAAACATTGTTTAGAGAGAAATTGTGGGTTTGAATTGTAATGTATGATTAAAAATAGAAATGCATCTGTCCATTTGACTTTATTGCTTTACTATGTTAAAAGTTCCTGTCATGATATAATTCAGTTACGTGGCTATTTTAAACGAAGAAGTTTAGAGTATAATTTCTGCATTTTTGTTTTGAGAGGAAATTTCTGCATTTTTGTTTCAGTTGTCAAATAATTTTTTGCCTAATATATGTAAATCTTATACCAGAGGGAATTTAATTAAACAATCTTACAAACGCTTTTTTTTGCTTGGACCCTTGGTGTTATATTCTGCATGTCAGACTGTATTGTTTATTGACCATGAGAAATTTATATTAACTGGATAAATTAGCAATTTTTTTTAGGACATTCTAATTCTTATTTCGGTTTTCCTCTTACAGTATCCTCCTTGTTACAAGGACATCAGTTTCTGGATCAATGAATCATTTACTGAAAACAATTTGTGTGAAGTTGTTAGAGGAGTAGCGGGAGATCTTGTAGAAGAGGTACATTATACATCTTTGAATAATTTGAGCCAAATTATCTCTGGTTACTTTTATTTAGGTTCTCGATTTAGCAGCTTTCATATTGTTCAATGGGGAAAAATTACATTATATGAGATTATAGATGAGGGATGATGCGACAATATTTGCACAGATACTAGCATTGGCTTCTCAGTTAATCAATTAAGCCACCACTCCCAGATCTAAACCTACCAGAATCATTAAACCAGAAGCTTAAATCACCACTCACCACAACATTTTTTTCAGCCCAAAATTAACTCGTAAAAGAAACAGCAGCTCAGTTAAAAGGAATAAGGTGCTAAGACTAACAGAACATAGAAGAGGCCCTTGAGACACTCGATAGATTCTAAACGGCTGTGCTTGATCTCATGTGATCTGTAAAATACATTCCTATCATCTCTAATTAAGCTATAAAATAGAGACTGGTAGCCTCAGACGGTATTTTTTTCCCCATAAGATTTTGGTAATTATTGTTATAAGACGACTAGGTTTCGAAGAAGCTTTGATTTCATGTTGGTAATTAGTTATTGGTGTCAGATAAGTTATTACAAGAGATATGGGTCTTGGCTGCTTGTTCTCATAAAAGAACATAAAACTCTGTTTGAGATGAATCATTAAATTGGGTTTGTAAACTTATATATCCGCACGGTGCCTTCGAATGAACATAGACCAGAATGCTTTGGGATTAATCGCTGTTGTAACAGGAGGAGACTTCGATTATACTTGTTACCGCTATAGTTAGTGTTCTATCTGTGCTGAATATAGAGCAAGTTGTTGTAGGAATATGTGGTTGTAGTAAGGAAGAGAACACTTTTAATGAATTAACAAATAATTTGGACTCCAGTATTTTTACTAGGGGTGTAACTATTGTTTAAATAGGACAGGGGCGGTGCAGGTGTCAGTACAGTTAGTAACACTCTCCCTCAGGTTTTAGCATTGTTGAATGAGAGAAAAGTTTCAACTATACTGTAGAGATAGACTATTTTATTAGGCTTTAAGAGAATCAACATATAATCAGTATTATTAATTACAGCATAACTACAATATCATCTCTATCCTAATTAGCTAATATTCCTATAATCATTTTATATTATTTACATAAATACCAAAAAGCGTTGTAGATGTTATTAGTTGCATGCAACAAGCTTGCTATAATATAGTCTATCTGAGAATTATGAATACCCCTGTTAATTGATCATTTGAGTTAACAGAAGCAATGTCAGTGTACCCTGAAGGCATATTGTTATTTTTATTATATAAGAGTAGAGCCTACAAAATATAAATTATTGTGCAGTGGAGAATAATGAATCTTTTATCGCATGGCTCTATAAATAGTACTAGAGCATAACATAAAGTTTAAATTCAAATGCATCTCTTATTCTTAGCATTACTAACATTTTCTCAAAATTAATAACAAAAATTCAAAAACAACTTAACAAACTCTCAACAACTAGTTATCCTTCAATTCAAATTACTAATTTTTAGACATTAATTATCACAAACTAGCTTAATTCGTAATGGTCATAATAGCTTTATACTCTGTATTGGACTAGATCTAGCAAGTTTCTTACTCTCCCAAGAGACTGTGCTTCCAATTAGAATACAATGGTGACGTGGAATATCTATTTGAAGTAGAATTTTCTGCATAAGCATTAGCGAACGCAAGTGACTGTTGCATTGCTTGCAAGGATGGAACTACAGCATCCCCATGATCATCACACGGGGATGTAACTTCGATATTCATGGATGACTAGAGTTGCATTGACGTTCCTCGTAACTTCTGTTTCTTGTAACCTAGAAAAAGAACCATGAGCACTAAGCGATCAAGGTTTTTCTTTTTGTTATGCTAGGCTTCTCAACTATTTACCCTCTTATCTTCTTTCTTTCATTTCCCCTCTTTTCCTGAGATCTGTCATTCATTTTAGTTTTAAACTGAATTATGATGACATTAAATTTGGTCCTTTTCTGATTCTGTTTTGTTTCATGAAATTGCAGGTGCAACTAATAGACAATTTCACCAACAAGAAAGGAATGACTAGCCACTGCTATAGGATTACATACAGATCTATGGAACGTTCTCTTACTGATGATGAAATTAATGATCTGCAGGTATTAAATATAATTAGAAATAATAAGCGCAATTATATTAGTCTAGGTTTGATGTTGTCATATTTTGTTTTACTGGCTACTAACAGTTTTGTTTCTCCTTCAATGCAGTGGAAAGTAAGAGATCTGGTACAGAACAAATTGGAAGTTGTCATAAGATGAGCTTTAATGGGTTTAAAATTATGCAACTTTGCTATTTTTTTTATCTCAATTTTTTCTACGTACAGAATACAGATGTTTTAGCTCCTATTACAACATGAGTAACACTATAAAAATGTATTTTTTATTTCGGTATGGTGAATGTTGACATAGCCAGCGCAAGAGGAATGTGTATCCTCTAATTTTGCTACGAAAGATCAAATAAGACAAAAGCCAATGGCAAAAAGCCTGCATAACAGATAGTGTGCTTGGATTAAAAGTTTGTAAATTGATTTTAGATGAATTTGATTTTGTATAATGGATGTTACACAGTCTGTGTTTGAGAATAATGTTTGGAATCATTGGTTAAAAAATATTTTTGTTTCCATGAATGTCGTTTGGACGGTGAAAAATTCGGACTTGGATTAGATACAGTGTGATTGCATGCATGCACATGCATCTCTGCTGTCCGATAAATATCGATCTAGATTTTAAATTAAATTTTGTTTTTCTTTAAATCTATAAAATTGAGCTTGAAATCTGGATATCTTACTACCAAGATGTGTGAATGCATGTCACTGGGTTGTGTAGCTCCTTAAAAATCACTATGCAACTACTAATACCGATTTATAGATATGATAGAAGTGAGGATAAGATGTTAACTAGTGAGATATTTTTGTCAAAAACGTTTAATTAGATTGTTTCAACACCAATCGTAAAAAATTATTTATACATTTGGACAATAAAGAATTATGGTTTAGATAAATTTTACAGTCAACTATGTATATTGATTATTGATTATAAACATATTTTTAAAAAAACAAATAAGAAAATAATAATTTTGGTAAGTTTAATTAATCGCATATATCAGCAATTTTCTCCTTTTTCCTTGCTAAACCCTAGTAGTCAGTCCTCCTCCTCCGACTCCTCATTGAACTAATCAGCAAGTTCATTATTGATCATTGGCCAGGTGTCTCGGTTTCTCTTGTTGAACTCATTAGCAAGTTCAACGCACTTTCTGGGTGTTTGAATTGAGAGTACTTTTTCAGGAAGAATTTTTCTGCTCTCCAGTTGATGATGTATCTTCTCTGGAGGTGCTTAGTTGGTGAAGTCTTCTTCTTGTCTGCAGTGGCTTGGGTCTACTTCCTTGGTCTCATCTCTGAAATTCATAACAAACGAAGCATATTGAATAAAAAAACACCTCACATACATTTATAGAATCGAGTTGGTGTTAGACATTGCTTAAAATCCAAGGCAAATGGAGTATGAACCAATTGAGGCAAAATAGAAAGTATAACCTCAAAGTAACACGTGGAAGGCTTTTATTCAAAAATATTTACAAGATTTCAAAATTTCGACATTGTACTTTTGTGACTATGATCAACATTTTATAAAAGATTAGCAATCAAGCATGCATGTATAACAAGACATACTTCAAAAAACAGTTAACACATCAAAATGCATGTATCGCTGGATTATAAAACTTGAGGGTCACAACTGTATTTTATTACTCTCTGTTTTAAAACGTGTGTCGTTTTAGCCAATTGTATACAGATTAAGGAATGAAATGAAATAATCATTAGACATAACACTTTTACTAAACTGCCCTTACTTTATAAAGAAAAGACAAACTTAAAGTTGAATTGAAAATTGTGTGAGAGAGAAGTTGGAGACGGTAAAGTTGGAAGAAAAAAAAATAAAGTTGTATTGGAAATGTAAAGTGACATTCATTTTAAAACAAATTATTTTGGTTAAAGTGACACTTATTTTGAAACGGAGGGAGTATGTGATTTGAACCCTTCCTCAACATATACTTGTATTTTCCCCATGCTTCATACAATGTTTCAAATGCACCTTGGGAATAGACAACACTTGCTAATATCGAAAGCGTTCATCTACTATTTAGTAGAGAAAATCTTTCATGAACACAACCACAAATTAATATTACTCAGGCACTCATACATGAAATGAAAAAAATTAAAGAAAAATTATTTAGTCACATCGATTGATATTATTCACTCTCTCAATTGTACTCTCTTTTATTTTTCTTTTGATTTTGTGTGTGCCCAAATAATATTTATTTGAGCTTGTGACCAAGCAAGTATATCTCCTATTTAGCATTATAAGTTAGGCTTTACAGAGTTTTTTGTAATGTAACAGCGTGGTAAATAAAATGAGACTTAATAGATTAAATAGTTATGTTAAGATTATATTTCATTAGCTATTTCTCTAATGTATAATTTGGTTTGGTTTTATGTTGCAAATCTTCTACAAGATATTTTCCAATTTTCGTAACAATTTCTAGTATTATAGATAACTAGATCGCACTCTCGTGCGAGTCAATTATATTTAAAATGTAACATTGTTAGAAGTTGTGGTAAATAAAATTATTGTCATAAGTTCAATTCAAAATAATGTATAGTAAATTATTCATGTAAAAATTCATTATTAAAAATAATAACAATCACATAAATAATTTGAAGTTCTTCAACCATATATAAAAGAAATTTTATGCGAGTCTTTGTTTGATATACACTATGTCATACATCTATAAGATTATTCACTATTTAGAATTCCACAAATCTGCAAAGAAACAAATAGCAATATAAAAAAAATTAATGAATACATAATCAAACCATTAACTCTTTAAATGAAACCATACACATCTATAATCATTTCAAAACTTCTAGCAATTTTTTTTGGTACACCCATTATTTAATAATCAAGAGATATGGGAGAGAGGTATAAGGGATATATATATATATATATATATAGAGAGAGAGAGAGAGCGAGAGAGAGAGAGAGTGGTGTCGTATGGGAAGGAATGAGAAGGACGAGATCGATTTCAAGTCACATGTTATTGACCTACGGCAAGTTGCGATTTCCAATTACAGAAGGTTTGACGTCGGGGCAAGGCTCAATGGAGGTGGACTCATTGACGGTGCGAATCCAATCATTGACAGAGTCATGGAAGAATTTGACTATTGAAGAAGTCGTAATAGAGATGCATTATCCATATTTCACGTGATTTGTGGAGAGCAAGCACAGAAGGAGAGGGTGGAAAGGATCCAGAAGAAAGAAAGAGGGTTGTGATTGATGACATAAGAAGATAGATGCCCGTTTTAGAAAGAAAAAAAAAGATGATAGGGAGTGTAGGTTTTGGTGAGTTCATGAGAAATAGAGGGGGTTGAGATTCATGAGGGAAGAAGAAAGAGATATGTTTTATTGTATGAATAACATTTGGCTTGTTTCATGTAATCCTCTTGACACTTGATTTACTACATGGATAACAATTGGGTTGTTGCACGCATTCCTCATGATATTTGGGTTATTGTATGGATAACACTTGGTTGTTGCACGTATTCTTCTCGACACTTGGCTTGTTGCATGTATTTCATGACACTTGGTTCATTTCATGGGCAACACTTGACTTGTTGTATGTATTTCTTTTGACATTTGGTTTGTTGTATGTATTCCTTATGAGTCATGACACTTGATTTATTGCATGGATAACACTTGACTTGTTGCATGTATTCCTCTTGACATTTGGCTTGTTGTATGTATTCTTCATGAGCAATGACTCTTGGTTCATTGCATAGTAACACTTGGGTTGCTGCATGTATCCTTCTTGACACTTGGCTTGTTGCATATATTTCTCATGGGTTATGACACTTGGTTTATTGTATGGGTAACACTTGACTTGTTGCATGTATTTCTCCTGACATTTGCCTTGTTGCATGCATTACTCTTAACACTTTGAATGCATTTTAGGCGTCCAAGGGTACAAATGGTAGGGTCTTTTTTTTTTCTTTTCTAAAGGACAAAGAAGGGTATGATTGTCATTTTGTCACTTGAGATGCAAGGGTTTTGGCGCCAATGAACAAAACAATGTAAAATTATACAATTTGTTTAGGGTTTCATGACATAACTTTCTTCCTTGATGTAATTAAGATAGATAATATAAAAAAGTATGAAAAGTTATAAGAGATATGAGACGATTTTCTAGAAGTGACTCACAAACACAATCTTAAATTAAGAGTGACTCAAAATCAGTTTACAAAGATATATAAATATAGATAGATAGAGTGATATCGACATTTAAAAGACGACTTTAAATGATTGAGTAAATTTTTTATTTAAAAAGATATGTAGCATGTCAAGAAAAATTATAGTTTTTAGGTAAAATACAAGTAAGTAAATTTAATTATTAAATATTTATGATTACATACTTTCCACAAGTGTAAAATACATTTTATAAATGAACTACAACTACTAAAATGTTGAGGTATTTATATAAAAAGTCAATTAGATATTGTATATTTACTAGGAAAGGGTGCCATGGAACAATAAGTTTTTTTTCTTCTGAACAACCATGGAACAATAAGTTATCAATATATATAGGGTTTTGCTACAATAGACCCATTCATTTTATGAAGGTCTATTTTAACGAGCAACACCTTTTTATTTGGAAACAAAAACCATCTATTTTCTTTCTTTAAAAATCAAAACTAAGGGACATACATGTAATTTAAAGTTAAAAGTTAATCTTTTTTTCTAACTTTTTTTTCTCTTCCACTCTCCCGCACTCTCTTTCCTCTCTCCACATTTGTTTGTTCTGGTTAACCAAAACATAAAACAAGAATACATGCATGAAGTCTTTGGATAAACAAGAACTATGGAGGTAAATGATACAATGGTGTTCATCTTTACCAATGAAAATCATAGACATCCATATGAAAATCCAGCACAATTACGAATTCATTCCGGAACAAGAGAAAGAGAAACCGTGCAGGTAGCAAACAACGTAAAAACCAATTGATTTTGTTTTTTTTTTTTTTACCATGAAAGATGCATGTTATTCCAAGATTAGAAGATTAGAAAATTCCAGGCAAGTAAGAAAAATATAATCTGAAGCAACGTGGAGAGAGAGAAGGGATGAGACTTGAGAGGGCAATAATAAAAGAAGAAAGAAAGAAAGTGTGGTACAGTGGAAGAGACTAAGATGAAAAGAGAAAAAAAATATTAACTTTTAATTATAAAATTACATTACAACAACAACCTTATCTCATTAAGCGAGGTCAGCTACATGAATCAAGTTATGTCATAGTGTTCTATTATAAACTAAATTTGAATCCAATTCATTGATCACTAAATTATTTATGTCACTTAATTTTGATTGTTTCAAAAAGCAAAGAGACGAGTCTTTTAGTCCAAATAAAAATGTGTTGGTTGCTAAAATAGACCTTCATAAAATGAAATGAATCTATTATAGCAAAATCCTTATATATATGAATTTAATTTGTTAAAATATTTTTTTTAATATATGCCATAGTTACCACTTCTACTTTATGATTATTCTATATGAATTGTATTTAGTGCATTAGAAAACTTTATGACAATTGTTTTGACTTGATATATTTTTTTTTAAAGTGAATTTTATATTTATAGCATTTTAAGAAAAGAAAATTTAGAGAAGTTGTGACATATCATAACACTTAACACAGACACTTACATAGTACCCCTACCAACTAGATTCTTGTACCAACACTTGAATTTGAACACACTTCTTTGAAGGTGAGTCAAATATATGCCGATTATACCATAAACCTTTGATGAATTACTCCTCACAAATTTAATTTAAAAGGATTAAATACATCACGATTAATACTCATTTCATCCTAAATTATACTCCCTGCGTCCCAAATTGTATGATGTTTTGGGCATTTCACACATATTAAGAAATACAATTAATATTGTGTGGAAAAGATATATTATGAGTTTTTTTTTTTGAGGGAATGATATATTATGAGTTGTTTTACAAAATTGTCCTTAATAAATATATGGGAAAAATAAATGAAAGAATTGAAAGAAGAGAGAATAATAAATAGTTAAGGTTATAATAGGAAAAGTAACATTAATGTTGCATTGGTATTGTAAAGCGACATATAATTTGGGACAAATTTTTTCCCCTAAAGCGACATACAATTTGGGACGGAGGGAGTATATCACAATACATCACGTCTCATAACAAATATTTGTAAATATATTTTAGAAGTTAATTAATACTCATTCCATCCTAAATTATATATCATGTTAGCAATTTCACATAAATTAAGAACCGTAGTTAACTTTGAATAGAAAAGAGAAATTATGAGTTACTTCACAAAATTATACTCCCTCCATTTTTTTTCTTTTGATGTTTTACAACTTCAACTATATTTTAAAATATTTGATGTTTTAGTATATTTAATATTTTTTTTCCAAATTTACCCTTGTTGAAAAACACCATAAAACTATTAAATGAGTTGTGACCTTTGACTTATCACATGTAAATTTAATCATAAATAAGGATATTTTAGTCAAAAACATACAAATATTTATATGCTTTAATTACTCTTTAAGATTTGTGTCAAGGGCTAAAACATCAAAAGATAAAAAACGGAAGGAGTTTACTATGAAAAAGAAAAAAAAAGAATTAGAAAATGAAAGAGTAATAAATGGTATAATATAAAAAGAATCATTAATGATTTATTGGTAATGTACACTAACATAAAAAATGGATTAAATTATAGATTAATATTGACTAGAATAACATATAATTTAGGATGGAGGGAGTATAAAAAGTGGTATAAAAAGTAATTATATTTTATTTTTATATTTTATATTAAATTATTTTGAAGTACGATTTATTTTTTATGAAGTTATTAGATATGGTTTTTAGTCCCTATAAATATCTCAAATTTGAGTTGTACTTGTAAATGATAAGCATTATCAACATTCATATTTTTTGGGTTAATTAAGTAAATGGTCTCTGTAAGTATTCATAATTTTGTTTTTAGTCGCTACAAAATAAAATTACACTTTTTAGTCCCTATAAAATTTTCTATCAGCATTTTTAGTCGTTATAAAAATTTTCCATCAACATTTTTAGTCCCTGTCAAAAATTTCCATCAACATTTTTGGTCCCTAAAATGCTTAAGGAAAATGTCACAGGAACTAAAAAGTGTGATTTTATTTTGTAGGGACTAAAAACAAAACTGTGAATATTTATAGAGATTAAAAACTGAATTAACCCATTTTTTCTGGTGAATTACTCATTTCTTATTTGCTAAGTATATAAATTGTTTTGACCAAAAATATATATTCAATCTACAATAAATTGTTTTGACCAAAAAAATATATTCAATTTACAAAAAAAGAATATAAATTTAAAATTAATATTTATTCATTATTTTTTTTACTTATTAACGTTTCTTTGCATTGCTTTCTTAAACCCATTAAATGCTATTTAATATTTAATCATACACCCTCTGTTCTTTTTTATGTGATCTAACACACTTCTTCATCGAAACTCAACATATTAACAAGTTCAAAATATATCAACGTAGTTCTCCTTTGAGCTACAACCATATCTTGATGTCTGATTATGAAACAGAGACTGATGATGAGGTTAGAAGTCTTGTTAATTTTGCGGTAAGAAAGAGAAAGGGGAAAATGCCGATGGTTGATACGAGAAACATTCAAAGAAAGGAAAATAATGAGGGGAAGAGATTATTGTCATCACCTGAAGAAATTGCAAAACAATTCAAGTCAAAAGCACATGTAGATCAAGGTTAGAAAAACCTATATTCACTTTTTAGGCAAATTGATATTTGGTTTTCAATTAGCATTTTTTTTTTATGATTTTGATGGCGTCCAAATATTTCGATTTGTGCAAGTACAATTATAATTTAATTATGTCAAATGATGAGTCCCAAAGTTTTAAACTAATAATATGGTTTTTGTTTCCTTCAAATTGTTAGATGTTTTTTCATAATCATGCTATTGTTCAAATACCAAGGGGTTATAAGAAAAATGATTTAAAAAGTCCTTCTTTATCATTTTCTTATGTTATAAAAAAAATTGAAAAATCACGAAATATATTTGATTACACAAAAAAAAAAACTAATTATATTTGAATTTTTCAGTGGGGCCACAATGTAGATTAGAAGATGGTACGGTTTCTCGTGTAAGATGTGAAGATTCTGAGACACAACGATATCAATTACACTATGATCAACAACTTGTTCATCAGGCACAGGAGGAACAACTTATACAACAGTCGAAGGAGCAACTCGTACATACAACAGAGGAGCAAGAGGAGGAGGAGGTTGCACGATATTATGATGGAGGACCTTATGATTTGACTCTTCTCACACGGTATCATGACCATATTGCCCATAAGTTATGGTTTGGTCAGGTAAATAATTATTTTAATTATTTGATAGTTTTATTTAATTATATAAGAAGCTTTTATTAGTTTTATTTATTTTGATTGTTTAATTTAAATAATATTGTTTTATTTATATAATAATGTTTTATTTGATTTCTTTGTTTAGTTATATAAAAATTAGTTTTAATTATTTTGACTTTTATTTATATAGCAATGTTTTATTTATATAATAATGCTTTATTTGCTTATATAATAATGTTTTAAATTATTGCAGGAGCGCGGTGACAAAAAGGAGTTAAGAGTAGTATCCCACGGGAAAAAGTTGGAGAGTCGGGTTCCTCCACAACTCCCCCCTCTGATACAAGGTTGGTTGGATGGGTCTGGACTTAGTGCACTTCAAAGGACCAGTTTAAAGATGGTTGATGCCAATCTGTTATCTGCATTTGTGGAGAGGTGGCATCCAGAGACGTCGTCATTTCACATGCCATTTGGTGAAATGACGATTACACTATATGATGTGGCGTGTCTACTTCACCTTCCGATTAGAGGTGATTTCTACGACCAACCTCTAGGTATAACTAAAAACAGAGCAGCCTCACTTGCTCATCTGTTATTGGGGGTGACTTATGATGAGGCTATAGCAGAGACAAGGAGGACTAGGCGTGGTTGTTACCGTCAAGAGTGGTTGTATGATTTGTTTGTTAGGCATTGTAAGACTGGCATGTTTGACTATGCTTCTAGGGCGTACATGTTGTTGTTGGTTGGCTGTACTATTTTTTCAAACAAGAGTGTCACTCTTGTAGACGCAAAATATTTATCATTGTTTGAGGATTTGTCAAATTGTGGTAGATATTGTTGGGGCGCAGCTTCTTTAGTTACATTATACGAGCATTTGGGAAATGGCTCAATGATGTCATGTAAGCAACTGGGAGGATATGCGACACTTTTACAGGTATTTATTTTTTAAGATTTGCAATTATTAATATTAATATTAATATTTAAATTTATTATTATTTTTAATTATTTTCCTAATTATGTACAGTGTTGGATTTATGAATATTTTCCCACTCTTGGTAATCGAGTAGAGAACCGGGTTGCATGTGATGAGCCAGGAATGGGTGTTGCTCGAGCTATGCGGTGGAAGTATCCACGCGGCAATCTCAAGGTTGATCAAATACGAAGGATGATAGACGACCTGACACCTAATGATGTCATATGGCGTCCATTTGATAGTCATCGCCAAGTAATTCCTTTTGATGATATATGTCTATACAGTGGTTATCTTCGTTGGTGCGGGAATGTGGTTCCTTACTTACCCGAGAGGTGCCTTCGACAGTTTGGATACATACAATGTATACCACGACCACCTCCAAATTTTAATACTTTTAACGTAGATATTGAGTGGAATGATTGCCATTCTAGTGCAAATCAGATCATTAGAGATGCACATCTGACTTCATATCCATTTGAGGTCACAGATACATACATGGAGTGGTACTACAAAGTATCACATCCTCGTTTAATACGCCCTACTGAGGTTCAACATGTTCTAGTTGATGTTCCAACACATAGAGTCCTTAGTGATGAAAGACCTTCTAATTCGAGACTAGCAGTGATTGTTAAAGAGTTAGAGGGTTGCGCAAGAGATTGGGGGGCTGTGCCAGAGGATCCTGTGTTTAAGCGTTTCTTCCGAGCATTAGACTATGCTCGTGGCGGACTTTAAATCAATTATTTTAGTTGGTTTTGTATTTGGTATTATATTATCTAGATGTGGTTATTGTGACAATTATGGTGTTGTATTTTGTATTATCTACATTTGGTTATTATCTTAGTAGGTCTTGTATTTTGTATTATCGACAATTGGTTATTGTCTTAATTGATTTTGTGTTTTGTATTATTGACTTATGTGATTATTATTGTTGTTGTTAGTAGCAGTAGTAGTATATAATAAAATAAAAAATAGTATCCATAACACATATTCAAAACATAACATCCAACATATTAATTTTAAGATCAAATATTAAATTAAATAAATAACATGCTTGAATACATAGAGTTTTCAATCAAATTCAACTCATTCCTAACAATGGAAAATTTAGCTACTCATAGTAAAGAGACTAAAAACAGAAAATAAGTTAAACTGAAAGAATTCCGACATCGTTGGTATTGTTCCTGTATTCTCAATCTCTTGAAGTCCACTTATTTATGTCTCTTCCTTGTATCCCCTTTATTTCCATGTGCGACATCTTCCTCCTATTAAGTGTTGTGCATCTTTTTTTTACATCTTGTTCTCTTCAGATACCGTTTCCATCGGCTTTCAAATATTATTTTTTGGTTCATTAGGCTTTCATAAGTTATATTATTTCACCACACACACAATACATAAATATAAGTATATAAATAATATTAAATCATAAAACATACATTATATAATCACATATCATATTATGTATAATTTTTGCATAAAAACTATGATACTTCTTACATCCAAGCTTCCAAAGTAATTATTAACTTCCAAAGATTTATTCAAAACAAATTAACTTCCAAAGATCAATCTTCTTAACTGAATAATTTGAATTTAAAATAATCAATATTCATATTTACCCGAACCCACATACATTTATAGACAATACCAATGCAAAAAAATTTGGTCACAATGGAAACCGAAGTCGTCATAAGAGAAAAAAAAAGTTTTATTGGGACGCATATGTGATATTTTGTAACCCATATGTTGTATGGTCATCCATATCTCTAAAGGTTGATTGCCAAATCCTAACATCATAAAAGATTCCCTCACTTCTTGTAGGAACTTTTCGAATAACTTTTTCTCGAGACTAATATTAGCTCTCATCTCATCATCCAACTCTAGGCAAACTATAGACTATCCCTCTTCATAATATCTAAGTAATGATGCTATCACCCTAAATTCACAATTTTCACCTCGATTAAAATTAACTATGTCATCAATATATGGATGAATATGTAAAGGGAATTGTACCAATAATCTTTGGGATAATTGTTTATGCATGGGATGATTGCTTCTAAGAGGATTGAGATGAATGATCTAGAGATACTTGCTTCTAAGTGGGTTGAGATGACTATTTTTTAGAGTGTTGTTTCTGAGAAGGCTAAGATGGTTGATCCTGAGAGGGTTTGCTTTTGAGAATCACAATATTTTTTTTCAACATGCTCTCAATATGAAGACACCGATACATATCATATCTCTTTGCCTCCTTGCCTTCACCCTTCTTCATTTCTTCTTTGTATTTGACTTTTCCAGGAGGCGGACACATTGAACATGAAGTTGAATAATCAAATTCAAGTACCTCACTTTTCAATGCTCACATTCCAACAATGTCAAGTAAACAAAATTGTTTCCACAATTACTTTGGTAGCGGTCTTTTCACCATGATCTTGTAGTTTAATTTACAAGTTTATAGCTTATTTTTCATACGTTGTTTCAAGTAGCGTTTAAACTTATAGCTTATTGTTTTTTCATCCACTTTTACACTTATATTTTTAGCTGAAACTCATTTTTACCCATCTCTTTGTCCATATCCCTGTAAATTAAATGTCACGGTTCTATATGTTTGTTGATATTTGTTTATTTAACGACTCCCAATCACGATATTTTCTTTTTGTTTTCCAGGAAATGTGAACGTACCATGGTAAGTAGCCAAAAAGAACAAGGTAACTAGCCAAGTTTTTTTTTTTTTTTTTACGTCTTGGTTAGTTAGTTACGTATCAATCAATATATTATATATCACTATTATTTATGACAATATATGTTTCACTATCTCTTTAGATTTTTTCTAAGAAAACTTATTAGATTTTTTTTTTTAATATTATAACAATATGTATCACTAATAGTAATACTCTTGAAAATTCAACTTATTTAAGATAATAGTTTCAAAAAAAAATATTTACATCGTAAAAGTTTTTATTTTAAATATTTCACTAATATGTGTTATAAGGTGTATTAATCCTTTAGGAAAAAAATGTAATAATATTAGTATTGTAAATAATGTGATGAAATAATAATGTCCTTTTTTGTCATTTTAGATTTATCAGTTAGTTGAACCGTTAATTTTACCAAACACTTTAATTAGCTATAAGATATCAATTTTCGGCCATCAGTTATCAGCTCGCTTATCAGTCATCCGTTATTTTTACTAAGCAGGGCCAAAATAAAATTCTGACTCTGAAGTCAATAAGTTTTGACTCTGATGGACCATACTCTAAACATAAAAGAGAGATACTCTAATGGCTAAAACAAATTCTGATTGTTAACGAAAGTCAAAACTCTAGTAAAAATGGATAATGACTTAAAGACAAGTTTTGATCTGAAAGCAAGTTCTGACGGAAGAAGTCAACAATCAACTCTCTGAAGGTCTTCTGAGTAGTTTGTCTTCTTCTGAAGGAGTGTCACTTGCATAAGATAGCTGCACATTCTTGTCGTTGTTGTTTTAAAGAGAGACATGTTGCATAAACAAACAATGGTCTTACAATACAAAAAGAATGCATAGTATCATTCCAAAAGAAGCAAAGGAATTTCAATTGTTTAATCAACATAACTAGCCTTTAGAGGAAAAGTTTTCAAATCTAAAAAATTTCTCAATAAAGCTTAATGCGCTGACATTTTATTCAACAACGGCTGTATTCATTCTCCTATAAAAGGAGCCTGAACACTTGAATAAAAAGAGAAACCTACACGGTTTCAACTGTACAAATACTCTGATAAAATTTCAAGTACAAACTGACTATCTTGGAATTTCTTATGTGTTCATAAATCAAATGCGCTTAATTTAGTTTACCACTCTTTGAGTTATGAAAGTGTAAACATCAATCAATTTATTTGTAAACTCTAATTGTAGACATCCTCATGGAGAGACAAGAAATCTTAGACTTGTGTGTTTAAGTAATTGTAATCTTGTCTGATTATAGTGGAAAAATCTCTCAGTGTGAGGGGATTGGGCGTAATTCCAAGTTGTGGGGTGAACTAGGATAAATGCTTGTGTCATTCTCTTTCTTTTTTTTTCTTTTTCTGATTATCTTTTTGTGTTCTCTGATTTGTTTTAACTTAGAAAAGATTTTTAGAAAAATCCAACACAATTCAACCCCCCCCCCCCCCCCCCCCGATGTGTTTTTCTCACCTTCATTCATTTTCACTGATACTGTTGTCTCTGTGAAACTGACAAAGAAAATTAACAGTCTCTAGAAATAAAAGGTTCAATTGTTTTCGCCAAAGCATGATCTCTATCTTTCTAAATAACTTAGGGGAAAGAAGACTTCCTTAAGAAACAAATCTTTCAACTTAGATTCCATATAAGGAAATTTTTTTCGGAAACGTAAGCTCTATTGATGTCATACCTACAATTTTGAGCAACAGAGATTTGTATTTATTAGTTTTGTATGTGATGTCCATAATCAACATAATTGAAAATATGTTCCACAACTTAACTAAATTTGGATGCACCCAAAATATATCTCTCATTACATCTAAGTTGTCTCTTCTTCTACTCCAATTGACATAATTCACACCTTTCATCAACTTCAAGAAATGTTGTATTTTTATTTTAGGGTCTCTCACCTCTTTTTCAAGCATACTCATATTCTTATATATATATATATTGGAAAGTCGTGCATTTGTGGGGTGTCTAACTGTAAATGAGCAGAAACATGTTGAGGATTTGACAATGAAAAATGTGCCACACAAACACATACTTAAGTCATTGCAAAAATGAGGCATAGAGAATGTTAGTTAGATCACCCAAATATATATATATATATATATATATATATATGGTTTTGCTAGAAGACACCATTTATGAATGTGTCTTTTAGCAAGTTATCCTATAGACATTTGCTAAAAGACACCAACTAATTTTTATGAAGGTATCTTTTAGCAAAGTTATAACTAAAAAGTGGAAATCACACCTTGAGGTGTGGATTGCTAAAAGACACCTTCATGGATGACGTCCATATCTCCCTCTTTGTCATCTCACCGACCACTCTGCCATCACCCTTCGTTCCACCACCCTTCGTCAACCACCATCCAATATCAGGAACATGATCAAGAGAGAGATAACACAAAGATGAGAGAAAGAGATAGAAGAGAGAGACAAGGGAGAAGAGAAACACACACAGAGAGAGAGAGAGGCGAGAAAGAAAGAAGAGAGAAGACAAAAAGAATAGATCTAAAAATTGAATTCACTGTAATTGGACGGGGAGACCGGTGGAGGAAACAGTGAGGAAGGAGCAGCGGTGGCATGCCAAATGGAGAAGAACAAGGGGCTGCTGAGGTTCGATAAAGAGAGTATTTTTTTTTATTATTTTGGTTACATTAGAGGATGAGACAAAAAAGAATTGCCACATAGGCAGTGGTACTGGGGTGGATGGATACAAGGGGTGTCCATGGATCTTTACCCATTTTGAATAGACATCCACACTTTTTTATCAACACTTTGTGTTAAACTTTCAACTTTCTTGTACTTTTCACCCCAGTCATAATCCAAAAATATTTTGCTACTTCTTCATATCTTTCTGATCTCTGAATTTGATCTAGTAATGATAACAATTAATCACTTTATTTCTGATTCCTGAATTTGATCTAGTAATGATAACAATCACTTTATTTCTGATTCCAGCATTCTTAGGCCATCTTACTACAACTTCTCGTATATTAAACCTAAATGTAGTTGTGAATGCAGCAGTGATGTCTACACATGATTGATCTTTATCACATAACTTAGGCATTCCATACATATTAAAAAAAAACAAAAATTTAATATAAGTTTTTAGAATTGTTTCTGGAAAAATGTATATATCGAGATTTTTGGAAAATAAAAACAAACTGGAAAAGTATATTAAAGTTTTATGAAATAAACTGTACAGTCCAAAAATGTTTTTTAAAGTTTTTTCAGAAAGTTTAATAAACCGGAAATATTATTACATGCTGAATTCGGAAAGGATGAAAGTGAGGGCGAAAAATAAAGGTGTAAAAAGTTAAATGATACAAAGACAACTAACATTTTTAGTGGTTTGTAAGAGTGAAGACACAGTTGCAAAGATACATGGTAAATTTTCTACTTTTGATAACTAACTAAAAAATGTCACCGAGGTCACCACTTCACGAAATTGTTTCCACTAATTTATAGGTCCGCCTCTTTTTATAAAAATGATTTATTTATATAAAAAAAATTGTTGTTTTTTGATTGTTTTATTTATACCATAATGTTTTTCTTTTATAGGATAATGTTTTATTTGATTGCTTTATTTAGTTATATAAGAACTTTTTTATTAATTTTGATCGTTTTATTTATATAATAATGCTCTATTTAGTTATATAATATAGACTAAAATATGCTTTTGGTCCCTGAATTTTTTTTTGTTTTTTAAAATAGTCCTTGGACCCACTTTTTGGCTCATTTTTGCTTAGGTGTCACTTGCTGACTGTACCGACTTTAACACGTGGCAATTCCAAATTATTATATAATTTAGAAACTAAAAAAAAAAGATCTGATTTATTAATTCAATTAATTAAAAGAAGAAACCCATAAAAGCAACCAACATATCATTGAGAAATTGGGAATGAAATTCAAAGCAAACTTGTCTAATTGCAAACAACTCTAATTGCAAACTTTGTGTTAAATGTCACCTGATCAAGTCGGTACAGTCAGTAAGTGACACCTAAGCAAAAATGAGTCAAAAAGTGGGTCTAGGGACTATTTTTAAAAACAAAAAAATTTGCAGGGATGGATTTCAATTTTTTTTTATCAGGGACCAAAAGCATATTTTAGCCTATAATATATTTTAAATTTATGAAGAAGCGTTGTGTAAAAAAGGAGTTAAAAGTTGGAGAGCTGGATTGCTCCATAACTCTCCCTTCTGATACAAGGTTGGTTAGAAGGTTCTAGACTCAGGGCACTTCAAAGGACTTATATGAAGATGGTTGATACCAACCTATTATATGCATTTCTGATGAGGTGGCCTCTAGAGACGTCGTCATTTGATGACATGATGATTATACTATATGACATGGAGTACCTATTTCACCTTATAATTAAAGGTGACGTCTACTATCAACCTCCAGGTATAGTTGAAGAATGAGCATCCTCACTTATGATGAGGCTAGTGCATAGACGGTAGATGTTGGCTATATGGTTTGTTTGTTATTGGAGGGTTTGACTATACTGTTATGTCGTACATGCTTCTATTTTAAAAGTTTTTTAAAAAAATAGAATATGTGCAATTTGAATTATTGAATAAAACAATAGATTACATCTAGAGTGGAGTGTTTTTTTTTTTTTTTTTGTTTTGAATAAATCTAGAGTGGAGTGTTTAAGTGGTCTAATATGGTCAAATTTTAATGATTGTTGGATCATAAAGTACCAAATCTCGTGGTACCAAATCTTGTGGTACATACAATTAATAGCTACATTAGTTAGCAACAAGGAGCATAAATTTAGCAAATGATAAGAAAAATTAGGCATAGAAATAATTTATGGAGATTTCATTGATAGATTCTATAGTTTTGTATTTTGATAAATTTGGTAGATAATATAAGTAGGAACTTTGATATTAAGCTAGTATTGTTTGTACAAAAAGTATATTAAGAAATCAGTTCACGTTCAGCTAGAAAATAATTCTAAGAAGACAAACAATATATATAATTCTATTAGATGGGGTAAAAACTATTAACGTTTTTTGGGAAGGAATTCAAATCCTCTTTTGTGGTGGAGAAGTGCAACAATTGCTTATAATTATGACAATATACCACTACATATAATATCACTTTTTAAGTATTTACTTAAAATTAAGTAGATTACAAGTTTTTTTTTCTTCATATGATAAATCATCCTTGTCCTCTTAACATAGGTTATCATACGTACATCGTATTAATAAATACTCTATTTAGAGGTTTATTTATATTAGTTTTGAGGTTGAGTTTTGTTCTTTTGTTGTAAATCTCAATTATATTCAAGATAAAGTATATATTGTGCTCTTGTATTAATACATAATCTTTTTTTTGCTTTAAGAATGCTATGTTATTTACTGTATGAATCATTGTTTTGATTCCTTTGGTAGGAACTATAATTGGGAACTCACATACTTGTATATATGATTTTTATGTTGGATAAAATGTGTATATTTTGTGATGCAAATGCTTTAGTAGAGCTAGCAAAATACATAATCCAGTTCCAAAATGTCGTGTACCGGATGGAGTTGTTGTTAATTGCCAACATGTCAGGTTGAAACCTTTGACTTAGTAACCTTGAATATCACTTTTATTGATGAGGTTATTCCATCCCGCTAATGCATTCGTGCATGCACAATGAATTAAAAAATAAATTCGTGTCAATGAAGCTTTGATTGTTTAATAATTTCTGCAAGCACTATTGTTTGGAATTTGTGTTCTTTAATTTCTATAATTTAATAGTTTTTTGATGTAATTATTTTTTATGTAGCACTAATGTAGTACCAAAAGTAAGTATATATTGTATCATTTTCATATGGACTAGTGCGATATTTCTAAGTCTTTCAACAATCGATATTGTTCTAATTGATGGGTTTATAAGTTGTTTGTTTGAATAACCTAATAAAAATATAGCAAGATAAATGAAATGGAGTTTAGCAGACAGATAAGTATGTTGAGATTAAACTTCATCATCCTAGTTCATATCATATGTATTCTCATGATTAGAACTACAGATTCAAGTACTATTCAATATTATCATGTATTGCTCAACAAGCGTTATTTATGCCTAAATAACGTCATGGGTTCCATCATATTGACTAATCGACGATTTCTCAGCCTATCAATCAATAGGAAATCATTATAGTTCAATACTTTGAGTGAATATTAAACCCAAAATAGCATTTAGTACTCAATAGATGTTATTCTAACAAAAAGAAAAATTAGCTACTCATTGTCATGAAAGTTTTACAAAGATGAGAAATGATGAATTAATTTGCCATCAAGCCATGATTTCTCAAGAAATGTTGTTAATCCACCTTCAATGCTTGCCCAATGATGTTTATCTACCTTTCTCTCTGTTTTTCGCTCTAAGGTAGGCGATAGATGTGTTCTGAAATGTTTTGGGGCTATGTATACCTTGTATGAAACTATGTAGCTCGCTTAACAATGCCCAAGGTTGTTTAGAGAGCTCACCCTACTTCACAAGTGGGTTTATGCCACATCAGCAATGAAGACCCCAAAACCGCCTTAGCTCGCTTAGCGATCCCATCCTTCGCTCAGCCACGCCTTGAATTTTTGGTTTCTGATGCTCTCTGCCCATCCTCGTTGTGAGCTCACTTGGCGAGCTGTCATGGCCATGACCTCGTTGTGAGCTCGCTTAACCACGCTTGGAGCTCGCTTCCTCTTGGTGCACTTTTCCTCCTTTTTTTAAATTTAAGTCCATTGACAAGTGGATTCATACAAGAATGGTTGATATTAGACATAAAAAGCACAAAGTAGCATCTATTTCTAGGTTTTCACTTTATTCATATTTCAAAGAGCATGTAGAATCCTCTTATTCTTCTTACAAATGTGAGGTGTTCTTTTACCATTTTAAATTTTTCAAAATTAAACCTCTTAATTTGCATTTACATTCTCTTGTGTCTTGGATCACCTTCATTGAAATTTCCCTTCATCTTTCTTCTTCATTTCTATTTCTATTGGATCAAGATCAAACAGTCTAGATTAAAAATTCATTATTTTTTATTTAGAAAAAAAATTAAAATTGCATATTTTGTGAATTGTTCGATCTAAGTCTAACCGTTACCAATGCACTAACCACATGGATGTAGGATACCCCTCTATAGGGAAATTATTTACCTTTCTTTTTATCAAAAGAAATAAAAATTAATAGAAAATTATAAAATAATATAAAACCCTAATGTTTTAATAGAAGAGAAGTTTGAAATCACATTCTAAATCCCTCCCTTCCTTTCCAGAGAAATCATCTCCAAGCTCGAGTCCACTGTTGGGGAGGAAGTCAGCAACCGCTGCTTCAATTTGCATGCATGGAGAGAATTCTTAACCACAACCTTGTTTCGTCACTCTCTCTATTCTCTTTGGTAGTGAGTTACTTTCCATCTTCTTATTCTTCTTTCCAAAACCCATGTTGCCTAAGCCTTGTTGATAATTTGATTTCCACTTCCATTTTATAATTGCGATTCAAAAAATTTGATATTTTATGGCCACAATATAGATTGCAATGATTAATTTTAAATGTGACACCGTCAAGTATGAATTTTTGGTAGTCGAAATTCTAAACTGAAACACTCGGGAAAGTTTTTCAAAATTTCAGCCACGGTTGAAATATGACTAAAATTTCAGAAATCTTTTCTCGAGTATTCTGGCTATCGAAAAACTTATCTCATGTTTTCCAAAAATTTATTCGATTCTGAAAAACTTTTATATATTGGAATTATATATAGTTTGTATAGTACAAGGTAAAATTTTCTATTTTAAGTAGAGCTTTAGGATGAGGAAAAACTAACCTCACATCCCTACAATTACCCCCTTACCCAAACAAATCAACTAAAATACCACCCTTAACCCTGTTATTCGCCACACATATGTTTTAAGGAAAACTTGGGAATTTTTCTTCTTCCGAAATTGGCTAACATACCACCAGTAAACTTGAGGAGAGTTAAAACTCGAAAATCAGTTTAAATCTGAAGGCTAGGAAAAAACCAATTTAAGTTTTGGAGATAGATACTTTGATCCATATATTTTCAATATACAAAATAACAAATTAGTGCATAAGAATGTAATTTAAATTAGGAAAAATAATAGACTTGCTTTGTGACTAACAATATTATGCAAGTCAAGTATTATGAATGTCGCATAACGTGCAAACTTTCCTCAATATGTAAGGGCAAGGGATAATTGTAAGGGCAAAGAGTAAATTTTTCTAGAATGAGTCGGGTTAGTCTGTCTCTCTGACCATCTTGCTTGCTACAAAGCTTCAAATTATCAAACCCAACCTTGTAGGTGGTGCTGCTCGGACCAACAAGCTTGTCCAACCTTTTCTTTTTAATATAAGATCTTACAATTTTCGAAACATAGTACATTTGATGAATACATGTCCCACATAAATGTCCTCGTTAGCATGTATTATCATACCGTATTAAGATGTTCCAAGTCGTTAATGTTTTTTTTTTTTTTTTACAAAAATAAAACGATATTCATTCATTCAAATCGATAGATTACATCAGATACAAACATCGCAAAAAACGTAAAGGGTGAACCTGCGAACAAACTCACAACACCCAAATTAATAGCACAAAATGGCAAAATGCCTACAAATAATATGATAAAACCTAATCCACCGAAATTCACATGTTTCCGGATCTTCAACGTTGACGCCCAAATCATTGGTTGAATTTGTAATTGACTGATCCCGATCTTTCAATAGAAAATAAACGAACACTGCGATAAGACGCAAAATCAAACGTCGCACAAGACGACGAACAACACAACACCGCACTTAGACGACGAAATCACAAAAAACACAATAGAAAAAACTTGATATATGTGAAAATCACTTATTTAGATTGAAAGAAAAGGGAAAAAAGATGTCGAGGGGTGATTCTAGGTCAAAAAATGACCTAAAACCACCCCTCCTCGATGAACGAAGAAGAAAGAAAGTTTAGAGAGAAGTTGGAGTTTGAAGTCGTTAATGTTAACATAGTGTTTTTTAATGAAAAATGTTATTACGTTAATTGTTATGTTAGTATTTTTTTCTTCGTCAAGATTCAAAACTTTTTTTTTTCTTTCGCAGAGAAAAATTTAACTAATATTATTAATTAAATGAGGTGCATTACAATTTGGTATCAAATAAAAAACCTGAGGATAAGTCGAATATATAGACACCCTAGATAATTTGTGAGCTGCCATATTAGCTTGTCTCCTAGATGACATAAGTGATTAAAATGAAAAATACAATCTCTAGCAATGAAACTAAAACGAGATAAATTGAGTTGTGACTTGTTTAAGTTGTCCACTACCACTTTTGCGTCTAGCTCAAATATAACATTGTGGAGGCCCAAATTACTAATCCATTTAATGGCTTGCAACAAACCATAGAATTCTGCTCTTCTCCCAACAAGTTTTGCTCCCACCCAACCAAACTGACCAAAATATCCCTGCGTGAGTTAACAAACGCATATGTAAAACTCTGCCTTAGTTAACTCACGCTTTTCAATCTTCAAAAACAGAGCATTTTTTAACGACATAAACATTTTTCCTCATCGCCAGCAATGTTTTCATTCTTTCATATTATTCCTACTGTTTCTATTCAACCCATACTTTAATTACAACAATTAATTGTGTCGGCAGTGGAATTGATTTCAGCAATTAATTGAAAACAACAATATATGGTGAACTCTATCGTTGAACTTTAACTCAGCAATATATGGAATTGATTTCCCCAATATAGTAGTGAATTAATTGAAATCACCAATAGACAATTGAAATCGACAGTGATTTCACTCTATTGGCAGTGAATTAATTAAATTAACCAATAGACAATCATCTGTTGATTCCTCTGTTGATTACTTTGTTGGAACAACCATGAATTGAAATCGATACTGAATTATGAGTGATCGTCTGTTGATTCCTCTTGAATTGGGTTTATCGATTTTTTTAAGGCAGCGTGAGTTAACTCATGAAGCATACGCAGGGGCATTTTAGTCTTTTCAGTTGGGAGCGAGCAATTCATGTTGGGTAAAGAGCAGAATTCCAAACCATATGCCTCACCTTCTCTAACATGTAACAATGATGAATATGTGATATTCTTGGCCTTAATAAGTCGGTCTTTGTGGTCCGTAACACACATACCAATACCAACCTCATGATTACTGCTCTTCCCCCAGCACAAAACACTCGCGCCCTGCAACCATGCCCAAATTACCCCTACGCAACTTAAGTAATGCAGAGTTACTGTTTTCGTACAAAACTCATCAGTCCATACTCCAAGCACCATTTTCTTTCCCTTCACCTTCAAAAACCCAAAAAGTGCGAATTTTTGGGTCAAAATCCTCATCCCAAACCATTGCAAATCGTCAGGAAGCAAGTTTCTACGCTCATCAAATATCAGGTATTGTATCATCAAAACTCATCTCATTTTGCTGGATTTTTGTGCTTGGTTCGTCTGTTTTTCGTAGGTAGTAGGGCTAGGTGCGCACTTTAACATGCGCAAGTGTTAAAGGCTGCGTGACTTAAGTCACGCAGGAGTTAAGGTGTTGCGTGACTTAAGTCACGCCACTGTACAATCCTGTTTTT
>Ga0315913_1000758_pt1 | contig 31449 bp, 12 predicted proteins | sample MpolsnodulesMG_FD_207736 | JGI IMG/M metagenome (GOLD analysis project Ga0315913, IMG submission 207736) | Medicago polymorpha root nodule microbial communities from Los Angeles, California, United States - small nodules | ecosystem: Host-associated > Plants > Roots > Nodule | place: USA...
TTAAAAAAAAAAAAGCTAGTTATATAGATATGAATTTTCTTTTATATTATTTACCAGTATCATAGCCAAAGAGAAAACCACCAATTCCAGCAGAAAAAGCAAGACGAAGAACATAAGGATTTTTCCATGATAGAGCCAAACATTCTCTGAAAGCAGAGACATCAGCTTCAGGCACTCCTCCTTCCATTTTCAGCAACTAACAAAAGCAATAAGAAACTAAGGCTTTGTTATTTTTTTTTTTTGTTTTATTTGCAAACTATAAAGTCCATAAAATGTAGAAGAGACTAGAAAGCGAGCTAGTCAAAAGGATATAATAAGAAGAGTGATACTATAGTAGCATATTTATAGTGACGAATTTGTTGTCATGATGAGTTTTGATACATATTTGGAATCACGGATAGTTTGGAATTTTCAATGGTAAAAAAGTGGTATGCATATGTGCAATGAATATTGAATAATCAAAACTACTACTGTTATAATATTATAAAGAAACCTAATTTCTTGACCAAAAAAAAAAAACCTAATTTAAAATTTAAACTTATTTTAAAATAATTAAATATAAAAATATGATATAACATTTTTGAAGGAAAGACAGCAGGGTATCAGACTGTTGACCTTATTATTGTTCGTGAATTTTACGTTTTTAATTTGAAAAATAATCTGGTCGCTAAAGATGAATTTGTACTGGAAAATATCTAATCAAAATTAATAGTTATTATTTTGTTTTTTAAAATTATATTGTGTAGAGTTAATTTAAATTTAAAATTGACTATTGTTAAAAGTAAATTTATGCAGAGAAAAATCCAATTAAATTAATAACTTTTTTCATTGAATCAATGTTTTTTTGACAGATTTTGAATCAAAATTAATAGTTATGTATTTCTTAAAGAACTAACTCAAGTGTCAATGTTGTGTTTGACACTTCAACTACATACCCAAAAAACATAATAACTATTTCTTTTTTTGACGTAAAAAAATTAATAATTATTGTTTGTTACTTTTATAATTTTCTTCTCATCATTGCATACACTATTCATTATTATTATTATTAGTATATTATCGGAGAAAAGACGAACATTATTTCCGCCGTTTTTATTACGCTAATGTGTTTAGATTGTCAACAATATTTTGTAGAATTTTGCATGTAAATTATAAACAATATTCTATATAAAAAAATTTATACAAATTAAAATTATAAATACTAGCGGAAAGACGGGCACAAACTGTCCACTCTTTCTAATGCTCTAATGCATGTGATTATTTTATTATGCTTGTTTGTATAATTTTGATTAAAATTTTAAAATATTAATAGAAATTATTGATATATTGATTTATAAACAAAATATTGTCAAGGCATATAACAAAATTATTTTTGAACTAAACATATTTTAGTTTACCTGCATATAAAATTAAGATAAAATAATGATCATTTATTGTTTATTCTAAATGTAAATGTTCCTTAAAAAACACATAAATGTAAAAATGACATGTTATGTAAAAGAAACATTTCTATGATTGCGACAAAAAAATATCTTTAAAAACTAAATTTTTCGTAAAGTCTTCATCTTCTCCTTCTATTTTCCCTTCTTTAACGAGAACTTTTGTTGAATTTTGAGAAACTCTTCTTGATAAAGCTACATATAATTGACCATGGTTGAAAACATATCGTGGAAGATAGATTTCGGCATTGGGAATTGTTTGCCTTTGTGACTTATTTATGGTAATAGCAAAACTTAATCTAACGGAAAATTGTTTTCAACTAAGCACAAAGGGAAGTCATGAACTCATATTTGTTTTTAATTTAATTCTGGGCAAGAATGCTCTTTTTCCAGCATTGTTTCCTATTGGGATTTCCACATCCAACATATTCTTAAATAAACCACGACATAACAATTGTGTCCCTTTACACAGGTCATATCTAGGGTCTATGTTTCGCAACAACATCAAAGGTGCACCTTTTTTACCTTTAAAATATGTGGTGGGATACTTTCTCGAGCAATTGAGTTTAGGAATTCCTGTGATATGGTAGTGTAGCCATTTATCTATCTTTGATCCACCGGTTTTATTTCCACTTCTATTTAATTTTTTTTCTTTTATATTGTGATTACGAATTATGATATTACTCCTCGCCTATGAATCACATACACTCCTCATATTAGATGTGTCTGGACACGTGTTGCATCTGCATCCACAAATATAATTACCTTAAATTATGTGATTTTCTCAAATTATCAACGTTATTGGCGTGTCAATATCTGATGTCGGTGTTCGTATCCATACTTTTCAGCGATCCTCTCCTTTAATGGCCTCTCAGATGGTGGTTTGAATGTAACCAAAAACAAAAGATGGTGGTTTGAAGCTTTCTAATGTTTATGTTTTTAGTTGTTGGTAACATGAGTGTGATTTTGGTTTAACAATTTTTAATTGTTTAAATGGTTTTAACACTTTGATTTTACTGTATTTTGTTGGATATTAGATGGGGGCATGGGAGCAGTGTATCAATTGTACACATGAAGAACGTTTGGAATCACACGGAAAAAAGCAATGCTTTTATTCCTTTAAACGGCAGTGGAAGGAGCTTAACGACAGAGGATGTTATTGCTTATTTTTCCTTTATTTAATAATAATTAAAAAAAACCACGGTTTTCTTTATATAAAAAAGTCACGTTATTATAGTTTGTATAAGCAATTATAAACCAGCAAAGTCAAATAATCCTTAAAATTAATCGTAAACAATTTGAATCATAATCACTTATAAACCAGCAAAGTCAAATATAATCCATAAAATTAATCGACTTTGATTAGTTGTAACATGAAAGAAAAAGAAAAATACTTACAGGTTAATTTTGAATTCTGATGCAGAGGGTTGAGAGAGGTTGAGAAAAACTAAACAATGCGGGAACGAACTATTAACTATGAGAACCCTACTTATTTTTTTTTTTAAAGGAATGAGAACCCTACTTATTAATATTTAATATAGTGCTAACAAATCTTTTTCTAAAATATTTTGAGTCCTAATCTTTTTATTAAAGGATTTAAAGTCCAATTTTTAACATTTGCTCACGTTTGTTACTATTTTTTTTTTAGATGATTTAAAGTTTAATCTTTAACGTTATATTTTGCTCACGTTTGTTACTAATCTTTTTCCAGAAGATTTAAAGTCCAATATTTAACATTATTTTTTGCTACGTTTGTTACTATTTTTTTTAGAGTATTTAAAGTCCAACCTTTAATATTATTATTTTTTGCTCACGTTTACTAATATTATTTTAGAAGATTTAAAGTCCAATATTTAACATGATTTTTTTCTCACGTTTGTTACTAATCTTTTTTTTAGAGGATTTAAAGTCCAATCTTTAACAATTTTTTTTGCTCACATTTGTTACTAATATTTTTTTAGAGGATCTAAAGTCAAATCTTTAACATTATTTTTTGGTCACGTTTACTACTAATTTTTTTTAGGGAATTTAAAGTTCAATCTTAACCATTATTTTTTGCTCACGTTTGTTACAATTGATCAAAGGTTAAGGAAGAGTAACTTAATAAAATAATAAAATAATATGGAAATACTATTTTTTGTGGAAGTAATAAAAAAATATGGAAATACTGTTTTTTGTGGTAGGGATATGAAAATACTTGGCAATCTTTCTCGGTTGTATTGAGGGGAACAACACGGATGTTCAACATAAAATCGACAGATGAAAAAGTAACATGAGTTTTTGTTTTGTGCTTGTTTTTTGTGAGTTTGATCTATGCTTAACGGAGGTAATAGAGAGTTAATGAGGACGATTAATGACATGGATTAGTAATCCACATGTTATTGTGTAATTGGCTAACAGTAAGACCAATTCATAAGTAATTGTGTGTAGGTTTTATCCGTAAATTAAAATTTATTTTTATCTATTTGTTACATGTGTTATTTGTATTTAAAATTAAAACTAAAAATTAAGGGTATTTTTGGAAAGAAAAGTCTAACCCAAAAGTGTGCTGAAAGGGGTAGTTTTCTTTATATATAGTATAGATAGACATTTGAGACTTTCAAATGTAATAAACTCGATAAATCATATTTATATTTTTCAATGACAACAATAATATAGCAAATATAACAAAAATTCTTATTTTTTTTAATAACAACATCAATATAACATTACTATAGAAAAATTTGTCGGGGGTGGTGGGGATAGTATAGATTATTATTATTAGCGAAAAAATGGACACTCACGTACATGTCTTTCCACTTTTTTATTTTGGTAACGTTTGAAAAATATGATTTTTTTTTTATGAAATTTTGATTTTGATTATTATAACAACAATGATTATCTATTTCAATGACACCAACAATATAAAAAAATTAAAATTCTTATTTTTTTAATGACATTAACAACAATTTTTATTATAGAACAATTTATTTAAAGGTATAATTGGAATAATGAAAAAGTAAGTATAAATATCCTCATTTAGTTTGTTACACTTTTTAAAGAATAAAGGAAAAAATTTGGATTATCTATTTGTTATATGCGTTATTTGTATTAAAAGTTAATGGTAATTTTGGAAAGAGAAAAAACAAGCCAAAAGAAGCAAAAATGTTATTTTCTTTCTGGAAAATGCTAACTAGTGCCCTAAGAACAATGATTAAGCATCCCAAACAAGTAAGTTTTAATAAAAAAAAAATGTAATCATTACTTGATCAAAAGTAACATCTTATATTTTTAAGATAAAAATTTCTATTTGTATATTCATTTATCAATGTCTTGAGTGCATCGGTTAACAAGACATTTTCTTTGCATATATAGTATAAGTTAATATTTTTATTTTTTTTAAACGTTTGTGGGAATTATGAGGGACAGGTACCCGAAGAATTGTCTTTTGCTTTATTTCTTAACGAACCGACGATAGAATAGGTACGAGAGAGTGTAGGCCAACACCTTGTAGGTGGCCTTCAATTTGGGATGCCACGCATTTCTTTTGATAAAATGTTTAGAATAAATTGGAGGAATACTCAGGCTGGGTTTGTCGGATTCAACTACTTATCTTAAACAGTTTAGCTATTCTATATTGATGATGTAAATCTCTATAATAAATAAAAGCCTTGCAAAAAAATTAACGTACACTTGTCACTTTTATTTTTTAAGGAGCACACATTTCTTCTTCATCTAATAAAAATATTTACACATGCGATTCATATGGCAAGTTAATGTATATTTTTTTAACAATAAAAAATGTAATATATTAACACCAGGGGCCGACAATAAATCAAACCAACTCGATAATAGTTCGAAACTTGGTTCGACAGTTAACTCGTTGAATTTGGTTCATAAACCAAATGAGCTAAAACTTGAGCTGAAAATTTAGTTCGTTAAATAAATGAGCTAAACTTGAACTATATGTAGTTCGACTCGGTTGATTCATGAGTAGGCTCGATAATATATATATATATATATATATATATATATATATTAGTTTAGTAAACATGTAGTTTATTACAAGCTTCATGTGATATTTATGTACTTGTTTATAGTGGAATTATTAATTTTTTTATCAAAGAGAGTAGGAGGAATTATTTCTAATTTAGTTAACAATTAACAATAATTATAATCCTTTCAAAAAAAGATTATAATAAAAGAGAGAAAGATTATAAATAAAAAAAATACAGAGCGAAAGGAAAAAAAAAAAGAAGAAGCTAATAACATATGCAGGATTTTAACTAAACATAAGTGCTTTTAACTAAACGCACTAAAATTTGTCCCACATAGGTTAGTTTATAAACGATGGGTCTTGTTAACGAGTGTTCCTGATGCACTCTTTAAGCATTTTAAACTAAGAAGTTATTTTTTAAAAAGTCAAACAATTTAATTTCCAATGCATTAAATACACAAGTTTTCATAAAAAATTACTATTTTAGACTCTTAAAAAGTATATCAGAGGCACTCCTTAACATTTCTCATAAACAATAGAGAGGGGGAGTAGTTATAAAGATAGAAGCGCATATGAGTAATGGAGTTTTTTCTATAGTAGTCTTAAGACAAACATGGTTTATAGTTTTATTTTAGTTCAATTTTTGTGTATTTTTTAAATAAATTAAAATGTAAGATATGCATTTTTGAAAAAAAAAACTTTTGAATTATGTTACTCGAGCAACGAGTTGAACCTAACGAGTCGAACCGAGTTGTTCGTGAATTTTAAACGAGCCGAACACGAGTTAAATTAAAGGTTCGTATCAAACTCGAGTGGAGTTTCAAGCTGAGCTCATTCTTATCGAGTCGAGTCGAGCTCAGACGAGTTCGACTCGACTCATTTCCAGTTCTATTAACACTAAAGGAAAGTTTTCATTAGCACAAGATGTGTCAAAAAAAAAAGACCTCAAAAGTTTACAACCAAACAAGTCTCAAACAAAAGCATACAAAAATCAAATTAGTCCCTAAAAAAAACAATTTAGTCGATGCTCAGACAAACAAACAGGTTCGACCACCACATATGAAAGCTTAAACCAATGTTAATGTGAGTTGCTTTCATCCATCAAAAGGAATGTAATTCGACTTTATCCAACAGTTGGTGTATAAAACTTTCCTTGTTCTTGAATAATCTATTGTTTCTCTCATTCCACAATACCCAAACGCAACAGAGCCAAATAAGTTGCATAAAAGAACGTCGAGCTCACAAACCACTTGAGGAATAAACAAACTGAACAACATTGTCCTGTAAATGACACGGATCAGCAGAAAAGACGTCAATCCATGACCAAACTAAATCCCAAAGAGATGTGAGATTAGGACAAGATAGGAAGAAATATTTAAGTCATCTCTATGCATCCACAACCAGTCACGCATAATTGTGCATCGTGAGTGATGATGTCGCACACCACCAAGTTATCCTTCGTCGGTAACCTATTCTGAAGAACTTTCCAAGCAAAAATAGAAACCTTAAAGGGAACCTGTTTGTGCCAAATTAAATTTGTAATAGCTTTAAAACGGTGAAATTCCTGACCAGTGAGCAACTTATAGACACCCCGGATCGAATAACCGCCGCTAGGATCAACCTTCCACTGCCACTGATCTGTAGAATTAGGCTGCATAGAAATATTAAGTAAAATCTTACACTCCCCTAACAACTTCTCCTCCTAAGCCCACAACCGATAACGCGCTGCCAAGCCACCTCTCCTTCCTTCCACCCCAAAGCACACATAACCACCACCGTACTCGCTTAATTTTGGCCAAGTCGAATAGATGCCTAAACCGCACATACAAAGGAGACCCTTCTAACCACAAATCCGTCCAAAAAAAGTATTTGCCCCGTTACCAACCCTCCTCACAATACTCTCATCAAACCACCCTCCTCCATCAACACCTACACCATCACGGATTTTCACTACCTCCCTCTACCACGAAAACTCACTCTGGCCCCCAACCACCAATCTCTCATGCTCCTCACCATAAAGAATTACCAACACCCTATACAATAACCCCCCCTCTATCCTTTCAAAAACAAACATTTTTCTAACCAATTCAAGAAATGTTCTTATGATCCTCACTCCCACCCCAAAAAAAATTATTCAAAAGAGATTCAATACAAGAGATTGTACCTGATGGAGCTTTGAAGAAGGGAAAAGCGTAGACAAGTTGAAAAGTCAAGACATACTTGAGAAGAATCGAGCGAACACCAAAAGAAAGAAAGCAACTATTCCAACCAGACAATCTATTTTTAATGTGTGTTAGAACCGGTTCACTATGGCTGGATTAGGCAAGTGTATCAAATCGTTTACCAAGTAATAAATTGATAAGTAGAGTATCGTATCCACAAGGATTGTCATTTCGTTCAAACAATTCGTGTTACTTATTTAAAGTTAACGATATAAAATAAAAGAGTAAAGCGGTAGAGATTGAAATTTTTATCCATTTGCAACAGAGTAAGTTACCTGTTTTGGTTGTAGAAAAGTAAGAAGTGGTTAGGAATATTTGAATCCGCTATATTTATTTCGTTGGATTTAAATAACAGTCATGTCGCATTTAGTTATCTTAAGTAGACTATACAAGTGATGAGGTCGTTGGGACGTTTTAACCTAGTCAGTTGTCAAGCTACACCTACTAATCGCACGGTGATCCTTGCGTGCGGGGTCTTTACTATCTAGGTTTATCTAGGTCTATCCCTCCGATGGCTAACTGCACCTGTTGATCGCACGGTGATCCTTGCGTGTGGGATCTTGCTAATTCAAATGTAATTGAAACTTAAACTTAAATTGGCATTCCTAGGTTTCCAATGGCAATGAAGGCCAATGTTCCTAAAGGTCTTTCCATCTTTGAATCTTAGGACACTCATAGCACATTCTCCTTCTCCCCTTGGTAGTTCTACAAACGGGCAGCCTTATCAGCGTCTACCTTACGAAGAGGTTGAGGACAATGGTCTCACTAGCTAGGTTCACTCCCCTTGGTGCTTGTTTCCCTAATTAATAGCTAGTTACATCCTAGGTTCAGCAGATTTTACTCAGTATTAATAATGTCACCTTCTAAGTACTTACTACTAGTGTCAACTCGCTCTCGGTATCTTTCTTCTAGTTACTAACTACTTACTTCCTAGATAGGTAGATATTAGTATACAAGATATAAATATCAAAATATAAGCATCAAGATAGTAATATCAATATTAAGCCTTGTCACGACCTAAGTACCTAATCTAGGGTTGCACTTTGCCGGAATAAATTAATCCTAATGAAACTTAATAGCGAACAAAAAATATACGAAAATAAACGACATTAAATTAAATAATTATCCAACTAAACAAATAGAGGTTCATCTTAGAACCCTATCCTATAAATATCTAGTTACACTTGATAACTAAGAGAAAATACAAAAAGATAAAAACATACCCTAGAAAAGATAGGAGAAAATAGAACTCCTCCTTGACTCCTAGAATGAGGAAGATGATATTTATAAGGAAAGTTTCCACCTAACTTGGGCTAAAAACATGGGCTTCTAGGGACAAAAAAGTCACGAAAATTGACTTTTTCGCAAGTAATGGGACGCGTGGCGCCTAAGGACATGCGCCTAGGGCATGTGCTTGCCAGGCTGAGGCGCTTAGCGCCCCTTGGCATGCGCTTTTGTGTATTAGCTCTAGGGCGCCTAGCGCCCCCTTTGGTGCGCATGAGCGCTTTAGTGCATTTTCTGTGTTGTTTTGCCTGTTTTCTTCGCCTGTTGAGATGTTTTCTTCAATGTAAAATTTCTTGAAACTTGAGAGAACAATTTTAATTTGTAGATGTTAAGAAGTCTTAATTTTTCTAATATAAAATAGTATAATGTTTATGATGTGAAGTATTTATTTTGCTAAATTAAAATAATTTTTATTATCCATTATATAAATTTTGTACATGTCAAATTAATTTATAAGTAAATCCATCCATCCGTTGAGATGCCGCGCACTACTATCGTTGTTTTTGAAATTGACGTTCGTATGCTAACGTGTAGGCCATATAGTCAATACAAAGTCATTTTTACACAACACAGACCCTGTGATAAGGAATGCAGCTTTCAGAGATTCCACCTTATAATTTGCGCACAGCGATGCTTCAGTTTTGTTTGGTAATGTGAGTGGGTTTGTGTGGGATGTAATGAGCAAAAACAGCGACGGAAAACAAATTATGGTGCTTTGCTTTACTCTATATTTTTTGTCAAAATAAAACCTTACAAAACTGTCCCTTTTAAAAAAAAATTATATGTGTCCTTGCAATTTCTAAATTTAGTGGGGGTATCAATATTGTGGTTTATGTATGGTGAAATTTGTGGTCCAATATATTGGTCCCAATGTTTAAGTAAACGATATAAAATATTATTGTCTTTAATATTTTTACATGCAACGTGGTCAATTTTACTTGGCCTATACATAGAGGAATATTTTGGTACCAACCATACAAACAATGACTTCATCCGAATATTGATTCTTATATCTTAGCTTAATTTGGACAATGTGATATTTAGGTAGCCTTTGGCCTAGGTTTAGTTAGGGCTTAACCTTTTCATAAAATTAGAAGCTAGGCCAACCATATTTTGATTTAATATTTTTCTTAAAAGGTATTTTGATTTAATATTAACATAAAACAATCACAAAAAGTTAATTTATCGATAGAAAATAAGTTAAAAAAAATAGATGCGTATTCAATATTCTGTTATTTTCATCCTTAAAACAAATTATATTATTTTCAATCTTTTGTAGTTAATTCAATTTAGATCGGGTTGGGAACGTGTGGCTACTTTGGTGCCAATTAACCACGAAAATAGTTAACCAGGTGATGTCTACTCAGGGAGGGAGAGGTGGAAAGGAGTATCCTTTTAGGCCAAGGGGCGGATCCTAATTCGGATTGGTTCTCAAAATAAGTGGTTAAGATTATTCACGATGACCACACGACTTCCTTTTGGGATGAAGTTTGGAGGGGATGTACCTCTTAGGGTGAGGTCTCCTAGGCTTTGTCAGGTTTTCTCCTAACATGTTGAGATGGTAAGGGCGATGGGCTCTTGCGTTGACAGTATGTGGGTGTAGGGTCTGAGGTGGAGGCGTCGAAATTTTGTTTGGGAACATGTTTTAGTTGTTGACTTATTGGTGGGGATGGATGCGAGGACGCTGTCCATTGGGGCTAATTCTTGGTCCTTGAAGTTTTCTGCAAATGTGATGTACTCGATTCTTATTGGTGCATGTGATTTGGCTTGTGCTCTTTAGGGATTCTACAGAGCCGGTGAATCATCTTTTTGTTTTGTGCGGGTAGCATCTACGATATACTATATTACGTCTAACACTAACGCAAAATAAAATAATCAGAATAAAAATAATTAAATTTGAAGTTAGGGTTCATTTTACAATTATAGACTCAAGTAATTTTGGTACAAACTATCCAAACAACATTAGTTGATAAAAAAATCATTGTTAATTTATGTGAACGTATTTAGCTATAAATCACAGTACATTCAACTGATTTTAATCAAAATAAATTTTCGCCACGACATAATCAAACATACACGAAATGTTACTATATATGTTTGTGTAGACACTAACACGTTACAGATATTTGACACAATATTCTTCGAGAAGTGTTTTTTTTAAGAGCGTTTTTAAATTGTTGGTATTGCATAGATCAAATGAATAAGTGACATATGCGTATATTTTATCAAACTATAAAAAGGGTGTTAATATATTTATTTTTGACAAAAGGGTATTAAAAATGTGTTTCTTTTAAGAAGGCAAAATAGACCAAAAAAATTGATACCAGAAAGAATAGAACCCGAGACTTTAAGAGAGGAGCATACTTAATACTTTCAGACCAACTCAAATAGGTCAAGGGTGTTAAAAATGTTTAATAGTGTATTTTTAGCATTTGCGTGTTACAATAGAGTTTGGCAAATTTGCAATAGTAATGAAAATTGCTAGAATGTTCCTTAAATTTAAAACGATGACAACTCCCAAAGTCTGAATTTGCTCCACTACGTACTCTTAGATCAAGTAAACAAAGCAGGTTTCCCGTGCTCCTCTTTCAACTTTTTTTTCTTGAGGAAATCATCCTTCTCTTTACACAAACATCTACGAGTCAAGGATGAATTTTAAAAGTGAAGCAAAAACAAAGTTGTACGTTGGATAATCATTTATTTTTGATGCAATAATTAGTGTTCAAATATGTAATGATTATCACCCCCACCAAAAGAAGAGTACCCTAACATGGTTACACCAACTGTTGTCTCCGCATACCTAAATATAATTTATTGTGATTGATTGATGTTGAAATTAGGGTTTACCTCGTCCTTACAAAATATACTTGGAAGGTGAGGAGTGTCTCCTCTTTCTAAACTATTATCAAAATTTTTATTTATCTAATATGGGACTTAGATTTTTCTAATAATTGATGACCATTGTATTGAAATTACATATTGCATATAGAGTTCCATTATTCAAGTATACTAATTTCGTAGACATTTTTGTTGTCAAGTAGCTTAGTTGTTATAAATTTTCCTCTTAAGATAAATAAATGGGGTGTCCGGATTCAAGCTCTAGCCTCTGTATACATTATGTAATGCCCCTAGCCCTTGTCCGGATTCAAGCTCCAGCCCCTGTCCAGATTCACAGGGACTTGTATATCAACATTTTATTTCAGCTTTTTTTATAATCATTGTTATGAATCACGATTTTATTTTTTCCAATAAACATATATCGTGTAACACAACGACGGAGCCAACAATTAAGTGTACGGGGGGTCGAGTTAAAAGTATAATTTCTTACATAAGAAATAAATTTTCAAATGTACGACATATAAAAGAAATGTAAGAAATTAAAAGCTATATTCAAAGTTAAAATATATCCAAAATTATAAGAAGTTTCAAGTATATAAGAAACATGAATATTTTGAGGCTTGTTAGAGAATGAATAGATTAAAACGATTTTTTAAATAGCAAAGAAAGAAAAATTGAAATAAAGAAAATATAAATATAAGAGGATGAATTCATTAAGAAATTGCCAACAATAAATCGTTGGTAGTGGTCGAGCATGTGCAAATAAAATCATAGATGCAATGAGTCGAAATTTCTAAGTGAAATTGCAATGAGAAATCGGAAATTGAGATACTAGTTAAAAATTATGGTTCATTTGAAAATTACAGACAAAACCCCACGTTCTTTTCATCTCTTGAGGATTTGACTTAAGAATTAGTCCAACTAAAGTTAAAAACTCAAGTGTTTGAGACCTAATATATGATGTAAAAAGTTCATTATAACATCATATGAAGTACATAAAGAAATAAATATAGAGACCAAAGTAAATACTTACCGGTATGAAAAAAAATTAAAAAAAGTTTGGTGTGACAGGGTTGCAAGATAATCACGTTTTTGTGATGAGTGATTTGAACCTAGCTAGTAGATGTGTTTAAATAACGTACTTGAAAACCGTAGATCTTTGTGTACAAAAAAAGACAATAGTTGGCCTTGAGATATACAATTAGCATCCAAGTAATATTTATTTTAAAGGTGTCAGTTTTTGCGCGGCGACTACTTCGAGATCGTCTTCCTATCAAAAATAATTTGGTGCGACGTCGAGTGCTTCAACCTTCTAATATCATGTGTGTTGCCGGATGTGGATTCTCCGAGACAGCGGAGCATCTCTTTCTTGGATGCAACATCTTTGATAGAATTTGGAATCTGGTTAGGTATCACTACCGTTTCTCCTGGTGTGATTGGTGCACATTTCGCACAGTTTACTCATTTGGCAGGTATGCCGAGATCTTCTCATTCATTCTTCAAGGTAATTTGGTTTGCTTGTGTGTGGGCAATTTAGAAAGAAAGGAACAACCGCGTCTTCAAAAATGTGGCTACTGATCCTTATGCCCTCCTTGAAAAAGTCAAGTTGGATTCGTTTCTTTAGTTGAAATCAAATGTAGTTTCATTTGCTTTTTGTTACCATGAGTGGTGGAGTAACTCACTTCTTTGTATGGGTGTTTCCTTGTAATTTCTTCATTTTTGCTTTGCTGGTGCTATTGTATCTAGGGACCTAAAATGACGTTGTAATTATTTTGGTGATTCACTTTCAGCACGCCTTGTGCAGGGTGAATCACTCGTGGTTTTTAATATATCTCATTTTGACTTGTTAAAAAAAAAATTATTTTCTGAAAATATTAAACTTTTTTGTACTAAAATTGTAGTTATGTTGTATCTACTCTTATATATTTTATTTTCCACGCAAATAAAAGAAGTCATATATCTATACTTTGTCAACAAAAAAAAAAGTCACATATCTATACTTAATTTCATTTGTTTTTAGGCATACCATGATTTTGTGTCTAGACGGATTAATGAGATATTCATTACGGCATAGTGCATTAAGAATCTCAACTTTTATAATCCACGCATCCTATATCAAAGGACAATTTTCGACCAAATCTAGCTTCCCATTTATAGGAAGATACATTCATGGGTCCGTTTCAGTACAAAATGATTGCAAAATGTTATTCTTTTCCTTTTGAATTTTTCTTCTTTTTCCTTTGCCAACAATAACTTTATTACGTTTATGTTCCTGATTTTCCTTTGTTTAATTTTAATTTCAATTATCTAGTACATGTTTCTTAGAGTTAGAGAGTTTCTGGATGATTCTTCATGTGTCATTGTCAATTTTTCATGAAGAGCATTATTTTGTGCTTTGCTTTTTCTTTACCACCATACCAACTTTCTTCCCCCTTTTCTAATTCCTTTAATCCACTCCAAATTCTTTTCATCTTACCACGTGTTTTTATATCCTTTTAAGATTCTCTATTAACAATGTAGGAAAATCAAGCCTTTTTCAAGTTGATTGATATCTCAATAGGTTATTATCGTAGGAAAACCAACTCATATTTGCTAAGAATGTCTTGGAAAACGATGTCCTTGATCAAATAAAAGTTGGAAAATGCTAACTTGTGTTCCTAAGACACAAATTAATGAATAAAAATAAAAATATTTTATTGTAATTGTTGTTTTTGGATTTCCAAACTGTTGTATTTGGATTTCTAAATTCTATTATCTATCAAAGTTGTTACTAGGTTGAGTCACGGTCAGGTCGCTCTCTTTAAGACGTTTCGTGGCACTGCCCAAAATTGTGCAAGGCAGACTATCAACCACACCGCCTCCAGGATAAAACAAGCCCAATACAACTGTGCGATTAACTACTGCACTGTAGAAAACTGTTCGAGAATTACACCTTCAATATGGTACTAAGACCACTCTTTTAATACTGAAATCAATATGGTACTATAACCACTCTATTATGGTGTTGAGACCACTCAAATATGGTGATATCACCATTCTATTTTTTTAACTTTTCCAAATATCAATATGGTATTTCAACCACTCAAATATGGTGCTACAACCATTCTAACATCTAACTTCTCCATGAATTGAAGAAGAATATATATATATATATATATATATATGTTTAAGATCATTCTTATTATACCGAAAATGGACTATGATCTTAATATATTATTTATTCCGAAGGGACTATGCTCTTAAGACCATTCTTAATTCCGAAGGGACAATATACCGACAACGGACTATAAGGTCTTAAGAACACTCTTAATTCCAAAGGGACAGAAAGGAGTAGAAAAAGGAGAAGGACTTGTCAACACAAGTCGAAGGAGGGAGAAGAGAGGAAAAACACAGGAAGCATCAACTGTGAATTTCGGTGTGTGGAATGCACTGTGTGAGCTCTCTATTTATAGAGAGAGTTTGTAACTAATTTGGAGAAATTTAATGATTAAGTAAACTTAAAAATTAAGAAACCCACAGATTAGCTCAAGTAACAAACTAATCGGATATGTTCAAAAAGAAACAAACTCACTAACGAAGGAAAGATAGGAAATTCAGTTGGATTCTCAATCTTATCACAACAAACACTCTTAAGAACACTCGTAATTCCGAAAGGACAGAAAGGAGTAGAAAAAGGAGAAGGACTTGTCAACACAAGTCGAAGGAGGGAGAAGAGAGGAAAAACACAGGAAGCATCAACTGTAAATTTCGGTGTGTGAAATGCACTGTGTGTGCTCTCTATTTATAGAGAGAGTTTGTAACTAATTTGGAGAAACTTAATGATTAAGTAAACTTAAAAATTAAGAAACCCACAGATCAGCTCAAGTAACAAACTAATCGGATAAGTTCAAAAAGAAACAAACTCACTAACGAAGGAAAGATAGGAAATTCAGTTGGATTTTCAATCTTATCACAACAAACATAACCTAAAATTATGGGAAGTGATATCCATGAATAAATAATAATAATAATAATTATTATTTTCATCATTATCAGGTATTTAAAATTAAATACCACTATTTAAACACTACTAATGTGTATGTTCTATTTTATGTGGCTCCCACACTCTATTTTTTTAATTCACACAACATTAGATCAAAGTTTAATAACTTGGTGTTTAATCTTCCAACCTTCCAATTTCTTTCCATCTTCACACCAATGTTCCAACAATAATTAATGCATTTGAATTAAATATTTTTACTTTTCATTAATTAAATGCATAAAATTTAAGAAAAAACGTTTACATTTAGGTTGCTTACAGCCCAAAGAATTAGACCAAGCAACAATAATCAACCCATAACTCTACAGGTTCGGCCTTTGAGACAAGAGGAAGATGTTTGGAAGAAACCGGCACTTGGCAGATATATATGCAACATTGATGCATCCTTTTCTACTTCTCTTAACAGGGTTGGCTTGGGCATGTGTCTTAGGGATGATGATGGTGCTTTTGTACTTGCAAGAACATAATGGTTTGCCCCTATTTGTGATAAATATGCGGGGGGAGCTGTTGAACTACACACGGCTTTGGATTGGCTATTTAATCGACAGTTTGATAATGTAGATTTTGTTCTTGATTGTAAAAAAGTTGTTGATTGTGTCAATTCTAGTCTAGATGATAGTAGCGAGTTTGGATGTATATCACTGCTTGTAAACAACTGTTAGTTGATAAATTTCAAAACTCTCATGTTGAGTTCAGCTGGAGGCAGGCAAATAGGGTAGCTCACGAGTTAGCTCAGACAACCTTATCTAATTCTAACCCACTTGTGATTGATGATGTACCTACATGTATTTGGCATATTTTAGCTAATGAAATGCAATGATTTTCTTCCTTAAAAAAAAAAAAAACTTTTAGGTTGCTTAACATGTGCCTTTAGAACACAAGTTAGCATGACTCATACAAATTTGATATATTGGATCGAGAAAAGAAGTTATATTAATCATAACACGAGTTCTGACAATAAAAAATTGAATTCACATTTTACATCTTCCTTACACGTCATAATTAAACATGGACACTCTTGTTAACCGTGGTAAATGCGCCTCTAAGACCTAACTTAATTGTAAATGTTGATATCGTTAAGTTAGGCATCTTCTTCCAAATTCAAACATAGGATCTTGTAATTACATGTTTTAGCCCGATTACGTTTGATACTTCATCAACATAAAAAACTATTTGGGTTATTTTAACAAATCATTATATTTAATATTCTGATTTAAATGTGGAGAGGGGATTTTGTTCGTTTTAATTAATATTTGGACACATGCACGATGGACTAAAGGACAAGTTAAAAACACAACAAATACAAAATGGTAGGAAAATAGCAAGATATATGGGTGGCTTATTTGGCCACTAACAAGACAGAATATGATGTGGGGATTTCTTTTCTGATTATCAGTTGATGCTCTTACGGTCTTACCTTTTCAGCTATTCCTGTTTTATATCGGCAAAATTACACTTGCTCTCCTTTAAATCTCACCTTATATTTGGATTGTTCTATAAGTTTTTTTTTTTTTACAAAACCAAAACGATATTCATTCATTCAAATCAATAGAATACATAATCCAATACCATTAAAAATATAAAGGATGAACAAACTCTCAGCGTCCAAGTTAATAGTATATAACGATATAATGCCTACAAAAATATATGATAAAATTAAAGTGACCAGAATACTCATGACTCTGGATCTGCAATGTTGACGCCCAAATCTTTGATTGAATAATTGATCTTTCAATATAAATCAAATGAACACTGCATCAAGACGAGAAATCAAACAACACCCGCACAAAACGACGAACAACACACCAAAAAAAAGGTTAAATTAACAATTTAAATCACTACCAAAAAAAGGTATATTTACACTACCAAAAAGATTAACAATTTAAATCATGTGATCAATGACCTTTTTTTTTTTTTGAAATAATCATGTGACCAATGACCTAGTGTGTTGTTATGGTAGAAAGTTTAAATACAATATAAAAGATGGAAAGAAGAGATGATAACAAGAAAGCATGTGGTGTGTTGGTTAAAGATTCTGCCTTGCCTTGACATTGTTCCTGGTCCTGCGATCAAGTCCCTTTCATGCCAAATTTTATATATTTATATTTTTGTGAAAAATAGTTAAAGTGTGGTCAAAGGCGCACTGACGTGGCTGGTTTGTATAAACCGCCAGGTCACCGGTTTTTATCGAGTTTGACTTATTCACTCCGGTTTGACAACATAGTCACCAATGGCGGAGCCACTCACAACACTATGTGGGCTTCTGCCTGCATTATCTACTATATATATATATAAAGAAAACAATCATTTTCAGAACTTTTGGGCTGACTTTTCCCTTTTCAAAAATACCTTCAATTTTCAATAATAAGAACACGTGTAATAAATAGATAAGAATAAATTTAAATATTAAAATAAAGGTGTAACAAACACAAATGTCTATTTTTTTCCTTTATCATTTATAAAGTGTAACAAATTATATGAGTGTATTTATACTTACTTTTTCAATATCTTAATTATACCTTTATACACCAACTTTTTTTATAATAAAGATTGTTGTTGGTGTCATTAAAAAAATAAGAATTTAGATTATAAGTGTGCAGAACCATAAACTAAAATTATATAAGTCTTTAAACAACGTATTGGTTCTAAAAGAACAAATGAAAGCAAAAGAATTTTCAAAGGAAGCTTTTGTTGCAAGTCAGAGTCTGAAGCCACCAGAGTCTGAACCTGAAAGTCAGTTTATTTGGTTATTTGAAGACACAAGTTTGCAGAAGGAATAGAATCCTGGAGCAACGACTATTTCAAAGGAATTAGAAGGCATTAGATGTTTATCCACTGAAGAGCGGAGAAAAATGACAATAGTACAATTGTACAACTACTACTTCACTACTCCACTCATGTCCGCACATAGTACATGCTACAGTTGTGTCTACGCCGGTTAATTCTCTAAACAAGGAATGGATTTCAAATTATTCTCTTCTAGGACATTAACCAAATCAAGCAACAAATCATTGATGATTGATCAAACTTCTACAACATCTATTTTGATGTGTTGGCACTTCTACAACGTATTTTTCATACCTCTATATAAAAGAATGAAGGACTTGAAGTTTTGTAGAGACTCAACAACAATTTACTTGTGCAAAAACTCAGCTGAAATTGTTTTGCATCAAACACTTATAATTTTTATAAACTTTTATATCTTGGAAATTCTAGCTTTCAATTTAAAATCTATTGGTTGGCATCAAAAGCATTTCTAAAAACAGTTAGAAAATTGCTTTTCTGACATCAAAAAGTTCATAATAACACAAGTAAATGACCAAATTACCTCCAGCGGTAGTTAACTGTCTCTGGCATATCCGACAGCAGTTAACTGCCGCTGGCTCCATAGGCAGTTAACTGCGTATGGCTTTGATGCACTTAAGTGCAGTTTCAGTTGTGATTTTACGCATTTCGGTCGAAAAATCAAAATAAATCGTAACTTATTAAGAATTCTACGAAACTTTACAGTCCCTCTATATATATTTTTTTAGAGCTATCTGCAAAAAACCAGCTCAAAATTCAATTTCTAGGCCGACGTTTTGATGTTTTGGTTTCTTGAGTTATTGCCGCATTAAAAATTCATATTTAATCCATCCGTTGTCGAAAAATTCTAATTTTTTGGGGGAAATGTTTTTTTTATGTTCTTAATATGTGTGCAAACAATAATGAAAAAAATTCAACCTCTATATAACTTTTCCGGACGCACAGTTGGAAAAATATTGCAATTTTACGCGTTTCAGTAAAAAATTCAAACTAAATTGAGGATTAATCAAAATACTACAAAAATTTGCAGATCCTCTATATGTATTTTTATAGAGGTGTCTGCAAAAAAACAGCTCAAAATTCAATTTTTAGGTTGATGTTTTGATGTTTTCGTGTCTTAAATTTTAGGCGTGTTAAAAAATTCATATTTGATCCGTCCCTTGTCGAAAAATTCAAATTTTTTGTTGGAGATGTTATTTTTTTGTTCTAAACATGAGTGCAAAAAATCGTGAAAAAGTTCAACCTCTAGGACACTTTTTCGGGCTCGCACTTGGAAAAAAATTGCGATTTTGCATGGTTCGGTCGAAAAATCAAAATAAATCGAGACTTAGTTGAAATGCTATGAAACTTTATAGACACCTCTATAAAAATACATATAGATGATGTTCAAAGTTTCGTAACATTCCGAATAAGTGTCGATTTTTTTTATTTTTCAATTGCGATTTTGTGCGTTTCGGTCGAAAAAATAAAAAAAAGTTGAGACTTATCCGGAATGTTACGAAACTTTTTACATCATCTATATGTATTTTTATAGAGGTGTCTGTAAAGTTTCATAGAATTCTGAATCAGTTTTGATTTATTTTGATTTTTCGACCGAAACGTGTAAAATCACAACTAGAACTGCACTTAAGTGCAGCAAAGCCAGAGGCAGTTAACTCTCTCTAGAGCCAGCGGCAGTTAACTCCTGCCGGATATGCCAGAGGCAGTTAAATATCACTGGGGTAATTTGGTCATTTACTTGTGTTATTATGAACTTTTTGATGTCAGAAAAGCAATTTTCAAACAGTTAAGGGTAGGTGTGAATCTTTTGATGTAGACGAATAGCCATCAGGCCCGGCCCAAGACATAGGTCGGGGGTGCGGCGGCCTAGGGCCCATACTCTAGGGGGCCAACTTTTTTGATAGAGGGGGTGTATATAGAAATACTTGGTTTAACGGGGGTATATATAGCAATAAGCGCAAAGAGGGCCCAAACATTTACTAGATTTGAGCCCAACAACCATTCCATCCTATTTTTTTACAACCCAACAACATTTTATTTTTACAAAGCAACACGTAAAACACAAAATATCTATTCCTTCTTAGATAACAAATTTGTTTTTTATTTTGAGGATACTTTTTGGTGTTTCAAATTGAGGCTGAATTTGTATTTAGATTTCATAATATAATATGACTTATATCATGAAAGTTGAATATTTACGACATCAAATTTGGTCTTTTATGTTTTTTTTGATAAATAACGTATCATATTCTATTGACAAACGATAAAATGTTTCATGTTACTGGGTGTAACAGAAGTGTGTTTTATACAATTATGGATTTATGGTGACGAATGATAATGAAGTTTTTTGAGAAATTTTAGAGGTAGTAAATTAATTGAATTATCAAATCAGATAATTATACTTACATAAAACTCGATATGTCTAGTATCGTTTTATTAAGCTTTGTTGGGTTTGGTTCGACCCACCCAATTTTTTTTTTGTTTTTTTATTCTTTTTTTATTAATAATATATAGGACGAGATGCATTTGACTTTGACACACATTCAAAACATCGTATTATGGTGGCCGTCATGATTAATGCATATCTCATCCACCGTTTGAAAAAAAAAATGAGATCTATTTTATAAGGGGGCCTTTCTCAAATTTGGCCAAAGTCCTGTAAAGTGCTAGGAACATGCATGATAGCCATCTTATAATGTGAAAGAAAAATTGAAAATGCTAAAGGAAAAACTAAGAATATCGAACAAGGAGGTGTTTGACATCTTAGACTTGACTATAGAAAAAGGTTGTAAGAGAATTGAATAAATTAGATGAGCTAACAGCTGATGGGGGAGGATATTAACCCAAAACAAAGGAGTGGGGTTCATGAAGATTTTTTAGGCAATTATGACTAAAGGAAAGCTTACTATTTTAGAAGTCTAGAGTAAGATGGTCTTTGTATTTTCATGCACGCATAAGATCTAGTAGAAGAAGAACACAAATAGAAATAATGGTGGGAGAGAGGTGGGCGAAGGATGCAGATGAAGTCAAAATGGAAGTTTTGAGATTATTTGATGAAGAGTGTTTTAGTCAACCTTTGTCATAGGGTGTTACATTTAGAACCATTTATGCATATACTAATACAACATTGATAACATTGTTTTCGTTGGAAGAGATAAAGGGTGCACTTGATTTGCATATAAGTATTGGACAAAAACATGTGATAACTTTTTTACTATATTGTTTTTTGTTGGTTGATGCACAAGACAAATAATTTTGTGAGAGAGAGAGATATTTTTTATGACACTTGGTAAAAAAAAAATCTTAAAACATTTTGTTCTCAAGACAAATTTCAATTGATTTAAGTATAGCCGGGTGGAAGTGATTTTGTAGTTGGTTTACCCCTTGCTATGAGAGGATACAATGTTATTTCAGTGACAATTGATGCACTCACCAAACCCGCTCATTTAATTCGGATGAATATCATATATTTAATTGAGAAGTTAGCTGAAGTGTATATCAGTGAGATTATAAAGCATAAGATCCTAGATTTAGCTCTAAGTTTAAGGAAAGTTTGAAAAATGCTTGAGGTACAGCTCAGCTTACAAGGAGTTCATCCTATCATCTTTAGATCGATGGTGAGACCTTGTTTAAGGCATGTGTGTTAGAGCATGGTGGAAGCTGGAATGAGTTTTTTCCACTCATAGAGTTTATAACAATAATTTCCACAATAATATTGGAGTCATAGTTTTAAAAATCGACTTGTACCACCCAATCGAACTGGTCCGACCAAAATCCGATGGGTATGCCGTTTTGAACTATATAACATATCTGTCATGTATTTAAACCGGTGCAAACCAGTTAGACTTGCTAAAAACCGTTTAAAACCGATGACTCATCCGATTTTCAGAGCCAATCTGATTTAATAATTTTGTATGTTTACTGATATAATTAGTCATTAATTAGTCGTTAATTAGATCCATTAATAATAATGCTCTGCTAGGCATGGTTTAATACACTAAATGCTACTTTGACTTATGATTTTTGTAGAAAAAATCAGAATTTGAAAAAATTGAGTTATAGGAATCAAACCATTCACGTTGAAGTGTATCACTAGAGTCCCGTGAGCATAGCTCAGTTGGTAGGGCATTGCATTATTATATATATGGGCGGGGTTCGAACCCCTAACACCCCACTTATTCACATTATAAAGTGAATTCTAACCACCGGACTACCTAAAAAAAAAATTGTATCACTAGAAACTTAATCGGTGCAACAACTTTGTTTTCTGTTGTGTCAATAAGTGTGAAACTTATCATATATGTATATTACATTGTTTTTCTTTGAGAAGAATACATTGTTTTTTCGTTCAGAAAGAGCAAAGATCATTTTTAAATATAATATTTACACAAATAATAATATACATACATATTTTGTCAAAATAATAATAATAATATACATATCATATCTCCCCCTAAAAAAAAAATATACATATAATTTTTTTTAAGAAAAATCTACATATTGTATTAATATTAATAGATATGCAAAACAAAATTTATTTTCTGTCAACAAAATACAACTATACTCTTTAAAAAATAAGATATAGCTATACAAATATTAATATACATATTACATGTTAGTTTTTTTGTTTTTAAGTGGCTGAGTCATCAGTTCAACCAATTTAATCTAGTTAAATATCTATAAAGATGACAATCGCAACCCCATTCAAAACCATGATTACATGATAGGTTCACGAAATTATTCTTGCGATAGTAAGCATTTATTTTTTATGATTTGTGATAATAAAAAAAAGGAGCTTCTACGGTGCAGTTAGAAAACTGACTTTTTTGGAAAAGTTAATTTTGATCTTAATGTTTGATTCATTTTTAAATTGTTGATTAATGATTAATGATACTTAGTAATTCATCTAGTAATGTTTGCAACATCTTGGACTTACTGGTACTATTTTATCGTTGACATCTTTAACATGCAAATAGAGTTGATGATATTATGTGATAGTCTTAAGTGTTACACTTTGTGGGGTTTTACAGGTAGGATAAAATTAGATTAAGTGTAGTCTTGTTAATCTGATTAATTGATGATACTATGAGGACTAAACTTTTGATGTCACTGTACAAACAATGTGTTGTTACTACATTTTTGATGCTACAGTGTTAACTTCATCAGAAAAGTCATTATTATGACTTCACCATAGAATTTTCCTAAAAAAAAACAAGTTTATGATTGGTTTTCTAATCCGTATTTAGAGTTTGTGTAGGCGGTCTTTATAATGACCATTTAGATTTAGATTGCTTTTTGTGTTAACCCTTCAAATCATGGGGAATAATTCCTGGTAATTTTGAATTTGACCGAAACAGAAGTAAAGTCAGATTAAAAATTGTTGCACCCATGAATTAAACATGGACTTTCTGAACTATTTATCTTAGAAGGTATTCTTTAACCACTTTAATCTAATCATGTATCATAATCACTTGTTAAAGCAAGGGATTGAAGTACATTTTTACTTAGGTAATGTTTAATCGACACCCTATCAACTCATTCTACACCTCGGGTGAACCTCACATTCTCGTTCTCTTTGTTTTGTTCTTTGAAAGATATGAATATGACCCCACATTACATGTAAAATGAATTGATGAATAAGGTTTCCACCAAAAGTTACTTTATTTTTATTTTTTTATACTTTTTTTAGCCGTTGATACAACGGATTGTAGTACACTCTCACTTTCACTTAAAAGTAAGTTTTTCACAAGGTAAATTAACTTCGTATGTGGGTTTTAGTTCCTTTCCTTCTTCATCACATACATGGCATGACACATTAAACAAACTCTAGTGAGATTACATGAGATGGGGTTAATTAACTCTCTAGCATCATCAGGCCCGTTTCTGAGATTTTTGTGGTCTGGGGCGAAACCAAAATTTGGAACCCTATGATCATTTATAGATGCAAAGTCGGTAATTGTGTATGCAACAATATGTTCTATCATATTTTTTAGATGTGAAGTTTTTCAATAGAGTAGTAATTAACGGTGCGAAAGCATTTCCACGAAAAGTGACGAACTTGTTGCCTACACATGGATAGAGTGGTAATATTGAAAATATATAGAGGACAAAACTGGCAATTTCAAACAATATAAATTAATTTGTACATGTTCGTCGTTTTTCGTTGAACAGTTATCGTACTACAAAGCAATTTCCTTTTCAATAATTTTAACTTCAAAAAACTTCTTTCTACACGTGCAACAATCATCGATATAGTTTAGAGAATTTGATAAGCAATTGACACATTTGACAACTCATGAATTTCAAATGTTGATGTCAACTCATTTAACAAAGATATTTGTAATACTTTCAATACATTAAAAAGATCATTTGTGTCAACATTCGACAAATCTTTATGAGTCAAAATTTGTTTAAGATTTTTTTAATTCATCATTATCCAATGATTTTAAGGTTCTTGCATCAAATAAAAATTCAACAATACTTTCAAATATTTCAAACTGTTCAAATCTATTATCAACAACCACAAAATAATTATTGACTCTAAAAGATTCATCCAGTGATTGTATTCACTCATCATTATCATTTTCATCATATTGTCTTTTTCTAAATCTACGACACTTTGTCAAAAGTGACGGCTCTATACCCATATCAAATGCAAGGCTTTTGACAACAATCATACTAGGTTTTATTTCTATATTTTCCAAAGTATAATATTATACCTTACACTTTTAAAAAAAAATCAGGGCCCATATTTTTAACTTATTTTTTGGGTCTAGGACGATCGCCCTCTTCGCCCTGCCTCAGATACAGCCTTGAGCATCGTATACCTGCAATGTACAAACATATATATTTACCATCTTTATATGGTTACAATTTTTTTGTATATGATTAGTTATTAATGTTCATCATATATGCATGCAACAGCTTAGCAGGCTGCAGCCACCGTACAAACAAGATCATCTGCTCTTCTCCACCACTCTCTCTCCCCGAATATTTCTGCTCTCTCTCTCTCTCTCGAGGCATGAGTCTTGTAACGGTTCCATATTCCAAGTTATTTCCAGCATCTACCCTCCCTTTCTTTATCTCTATACTATTTTATTTATTTATTAACTCCGCTAAATAGACAAAGTGACGCCATATATAATTTTTTATCCTTTCATAAAATGAAAAACATTTGTTATCTTTATCAAATTACCATCCTCTTCCTCCTTTTTCTTATCTTGTTTCTGTTATACTTTTTTTGCATGAAACTAACTCACTCATTTTGTGCATTTTGAACTCACTTATTAAACACACACATTAATGAATCAAATCATGTGCCCTAACATTCCCACACACAATAAAAAACCTCACTCTCATTTCTCTATATAAATTAAAACAAACTATCACACCTTTCACTCCTTCCACTCCAAACAACACTTTTCACATTTTTCACTCATTCCTCCATATGTCTTTCACTACTCTCTCTTTCCCCCCAATCATGCAAGTGTTGAAATCAACAACACAAATGGAGGCAGCACAACCATCACCACCTCCTTCCTTCAAGCTCAACACACCACCCTGTGAAACTGTGTTCCACCTGACTTCTTCCAACGCAGTGGTGATCTTCAGCATGAGCAGCTGCTGCATGTCGACTGTGGCCAAGCAATTCCTCATCAGCCTTGGTGTGGCCCCCACTGTTGTGGAACTGGATGAGCAGGCTGATGGGCCTGCCATCCGGGGTTTCTTGCACCATCTTGCAGCTGGGATTGGGACTGACCAGTCCGTTCCGGCTGTCTTTATTGGCGGTAAGTTCGTTGGCGGTGTACAGACTCTCATGACTAATCACCTCAATGGAACTCTAGTTCCTCTCCTTAAGGAAGTTGGAGCTCTTTGGCTCTAAAATGGGTGATAATATGATTTTCTTAAAAAATCATCTAGTTTTATATGAAAGTTATATATCTAGTTGAATACCAAAGGAACTAGTTCAAGTGTAATAAAAGCCATGTTTAGGTATTAATGCATATTTGCACTTATGTTTTTAAGAATTGCAAAACAAAGATGTGGCAAATATATGATAGGTCAATTTCTTTCTAGTTTTTAAATTGATTGTTATAAATATAATTAGCCAACTAGGTCCTAAATTATGTGTGTTACAAAAGTCATGTTCAAGTTCTTTTGGGACTTTTTTCTTTTTTGGAAAAATTCTTTGGCGACAGTATAAATATGCATATTTGCAAAACAAAGAAACGTAGCAAAAATTAACAACATATGTTTAGATCATTATGTTATTACACTAGGGAAAATACCCGTGTGCGGCTTGTAATAAATATCTTTGTTTGTTAAGTGTTAGTACAATATGGAATGAATAATATTTTTTTAAAAATGTAACAATGTTTAATTGATGTAATTAAAATGAACAACATAATAACAAAAAAAAATACTTATTTTTCATGAAACAGCTAAACACTCTGACCCTAATTGAACGAAATTATCATGGTCATCGGATTTTGGCTTTGAACATGTGCACCAAATTATCGATATGAACTTTTGCAAATTTAAAGCAAATTTGATTTGGTGTTTGAATTGTATGATCTAACAAAGCTTTTTAGTGACTTGTTTATAAAAAATAAAAAATGAAAACATTGAAGTGTGAACAAATTTATAATTGTGTGTATTATATTTGTTCTCTTTACTTATGTCAAGGATATTAAAAAAAAACACTTAATTTTAAGTAAATAAATAGTGATGTGCATTTATATGTGTTTACCATAAAATATAATTAGTATATAATAGTTATTCTCATTTTTATTTAGAAGATATAAAAAATACTAAATTTATCTAATTGATTAGTGACACAATTATCTCAAAAATGAATTGTACGCTTCAACGACATTCTTTCTTGACTCATTTCGAAAAAATAGTATAGCAGTTATTAAGTAACACACATTTATCTCGTTTATGATTTTATGAAAAATTATATAATTAACATATTATAATTTTTTATGATTTATATTTAGAAGATATAAAAAAATTAATTAATTGACTAATTATAATCAATTTTTTTCTAAATGAATTATACCGTCCAACAAAATGATTAAATATTATAATAATTTAATATAATATCCTAAAGGATGAAAGTCTCACTAACGTTGTGAGTTAAGATAAAAGAAGGGCAGAGATGGTTTGTTTGTAATTATAGGTTTTGTAAGTTACACAAATAAAAATGATCTTTATGCCCTCAAATAATAAAATGTGTCACAAGTTGAAGTGGAAATTAGAAGGATACAATAGTATTATTCGTCGGAATTTGATTTCTCAAGTTTTATAGGGGATATCACAAGGATTTCCAAGTATATCTGCCTTTTTTCGAGAAACATATCACCTCAAAAAAGAAATATCGAGAAACATATAATTAGCATGATAATATTGTTTATTTGAACAAGAATAATACGATGACATGTTAATTAATTAGGTTGAATAAGGGTTGTAAATTTTTCGTTTTTTGACATTTTAGAATGTGACAATTGAAACCAAAGAGAGAATCCTAGAAAGTTCTTAAATAATTAACCTTGGCGTTTAGTTTTAACGGAAAATGAAGCAAAAATTTAGAAGGACCGTTAACAATAATAAGCATGCAGATTGTACTATGAAACAAACAAAACCCAAGTGATGTCATATTTATGTCCGTTAGTCCGTACTAGTAAATATGTCAGGAAAAGGACATGTATGATGTGTTCTACCTATGTCATAGTCTTCATATGTAACTAATTAATAACATGCGGATTGCAAAGTGAACTAGTGTTGGAACTGTGGGATATATATCTTTGTTCAGTGCATGAGTAATGTACACAATATATGTTGCCAATTGCCATAATGTTAGAAACTAATTTATTCACAACATGTATTTTGTACATTCTTAACTACTTCAAAGAGAGGCGAACTAATTAAGTTGACTGACATAAGAAAATATGAAATTTTATACATTCTAAAGATAAAAGTACGTTCTCTCAACAAAAAAAAAAGTACGTGCGACACAAAGTAAATTTTAATAACAAAAGTGATTAGATTAAAGTGGTTACTTATGGAAAATCCAAGCTCGATTCTTAGATGAAACAACTATTAATCAGGTTTTACTTAGCTTTGGATCGAACCATCTTTCAAGAGTTCCTTTCTCTAGAGGACCGTAAAGTTAACATAAAAAATGTAAATTGTAATCAAAATGTTGTAGTATTTGATTTGAAGTTCGAGCAATTCTTGCTTGGATTGGACACAAATACAAATGAAAAATGTTTGAGCATACTCACACAAATGAAGAAAAATAAATGAGAAATAATCTAGTCATATCATTTAATTATTTTCTCTTTTATTTTTTTTAATTTATGTGTGTATGTCTAATCATTTTTTATTTGTGTTTGTGTTCAAGTGAGTATTTCTCTTAAAGTTCTTGAAACTCCGACTCATCACCTCATAATATGACTATTTCTTTCTTTGATTGAGTGTTATTTGATTCTCCTAATCCTTAAACTAGTCTTCTGTTTTCTACTAAAGCTAGAAATATTTTTGGGTCATATAAACACATATTATTCATGTTTTTTTTAAAGACAAATATAATTCATGTTATTTTGTCTTCATATAATTTCACTCAATTTATATTTCTTCCTATATTTTATTTTATTTTGTTTAAAATCCTTACTTACTTCACCCATCTCATGCAATTTCACTTCAATTTGTTTTATGTGCCATCTATATATGATAAAGCATTCTAGTGACTATGCATCCTTAGGCAAATTGCATGAGATGGGGGTTAATTAATTCTCTAGCATGCATCATGAATTATTAATGACAAAAAGTATTCTAGTGACTGTGCAACATTAGGCAACGGCATGCAGATTTATAGTGAGACAATATCTGCACTGAAAATGTCACTGATTTTTCTTGTAATCAATGATTACAAATTTGTGTCTGATTTTGGGAGGGTATGCTTGCTGTTTTTTATGTTTCTTTGTTTTGGGAAATATATATGGAGGGTGAAATCATGAACAAGATATGAAATTTGACCAGTGATTCTTATTTCCATTCATGGAAATTGTAACACATGCCAGACACATGAGATGTCACCGTGACCTTTTTTAAGGAAAATTCAAATCTCTTCATTCTTCATCTTTGACTGCCAGCGGTATACTTGTTGTGTAGGGTAGTGTTCATTTCATAATTTCCACATTGCACTTAATACTATCTCTATCACTTGCTGTTAATTGTTATACACATTTTTTTTAATAATTTTATACATTATTAAAAAATTACAGTGTGGCCAATATATATGTTTACTCTAATGTAAATTGAATTTGATTTCTAGAATCGCCCATTTTGAAAGTGGTCCAAATGCTCACTCAAAAATTAGTTTTATAAATGTACACAAAATACTAAATTGTACCTTGAGGCTTCTAGACACTCAAAATCAAAGACTCCAATTAGGATGAATTAGTAAAATAATAAAAACTAGACAGTCTATCAAAAATAAAAATGTTTTAAATTTCTTTAATTAATATTTTAGATCATCATTTCTTTTTAACGTCTCTTCTTTTTCATCCGCCAGAGATGTGTTGTTTTAGATCATTCTTTAACTTTGAAATCACCATTTGCATTGTTTTTCTCTCAATTTGTTTAAATAAGTAATATTTACATTGATATGATTCTTTTTCCATTTTCATGTGATTTTGTTGACGAAGTGTGGTATTATTTTATTCGTCTCCTTGGTTCGATGTTGTTTGGTTTTTCCTTTTTATTTTGGTATTACTTATGTTTAGATTGGCATATCAACTTTAATACATTACATATTTAATCAATTACATGGGCATCAACGCTACAAATTTGTAGTCATGGACATTCTAGTCACTTTAATTTTGTCATTGGGTTAATACCATTTTTGGTCCTTGTAATATTGAGCAATTCCGGTTTTGGTCCTTGTTAAAAAAACGTTTAGATTTTATCCATATAATACCATATTGATCATTTTAAGTCCATCATTTAGCTGAATCTGCCTACGTGACACGGTGACCGAGACATTTTCATTCTTTTTTGAATTAATTAATTCTAAATATCTTTTTTAAATAACTAATTAAAAAATTAAATTAAATTAAATTATAAAATCTACATTCCAGTGATATGGCTATTGATTCAAACAAAAGGAAAAGCACAAAGAACAAGGTCTAAACATAGGCACTCCCCACCTTATAAAATTTGCCCCATGTTTGTAGGTGTGTTTACACTATTAGTTGATTATCGTATGACCAATTGTGATTAGGACAATTTGGAGGATTGTTGTTTATTTTACATCAAATTGTAATTAGTACAATTGACCGATTGTGATTAGTACACCTTGAAATATGCATGTTAAAATTGGAAATTATAAGATGTGAGGTTATAAATGTTAAAGCACGATTAATTATGTCAGATAAATTAATGTTTGTTGGACCTTTATTTCTTGTATAAGACTTGTTGAAGAATATTGATTATGAACTTACTGATTCAAGAATAAGATTTGTCAAAAAAAAAAATTTAGGTTGTTAGTTGTTGCAAATAGTACTGATACTACCTTGTGTGTTAGTATAAATTCCAGTTTATTATAATCTTCCAAAACTATTCTAATAGTTAATTTTTTTATAAATGGAGTATTATGTTTTATCTCAAATTTGAGAGCTCGCTAAGATATTGATATCTCACCCTAGTATGACTTCTAATTTAACAGGTATACTAGTCGAGATACCCGTGCTACAGCACGGGTAGCGCGGCTTCGCCGCGCTTATCGACAGGGTATGTTGGAAAAGTAAATTTTTTTTTGCATAGTGAAAAATGAGTTGTATT
>Ga0315913_1000760_pt1 | contig 31404 bp, 15 predicted proteins | sample MpolsnodulesMG_FD_207736 | JGI IMG/M metagenome (GOLD analysis project Ga0315913, IMG submission 207736) | Medicago polymorpha root nodule microbial communities from Los Angeles, California, United States - small nodules | ecosystem: Host-associated > Plants > Roots > Nodule | place: USA...
AACTTTGAAAATTCCTTGCAAAGAGATGCATTAGTAGAACCAAATATTATATCATCAACATATATCTGCACAACAAGAATGTCTTTCTCAAGAGTCCTTCCGAAGAGTGTTGTGTCAACTTGACCTCTTTTAAAATCATTTTTGATTAAGAAATTACTTAGTCTATCATACCAAGCTCTGGGAGCTTGTTTCAAGCCAAATAGTGATTTCTTCAATTTATAAACATGATCAGGATACTTAAGATCCTCAAAACCAGGAGGTTGTTTGAAAACACTTCTTCTGATATCACTCCATTGAGAAATGCACTCTTTACATCCATTTGATATAATATTATGGCATGATTAACTGCATAGGATAGAAGTAACCTGATTGCTTCCAATCTTGCAACTGGAGTAAATGTTTCAGTATAATCAATGTCTTCTTGTTGACTGTAACCTTGAGCAACAAGTCTAGATTTGTTTCTGACTATTCACCTTGTTCATTTCACTTGTTTCTGAATACCCATTTTGTTCCAATAATGTTCTTCTGCTGAGGTTTGGGTACTAGATCCCACACATCATTCCTCTGAAACTGATTTAGCGCTTCTTGCATAGCTAGTATCCATCCATCATCTGAAAGTGCTTCATCAACCGTAGCAGGTTCTATCACTGACAACAATCATATCATAGACTCTTCTTGTCTGAAATATGATCTTGTTCTTCTAGGACTTTCTTTGTTTCCAATGATTTGATCATCAGGATGTGACGACTTGTATTTGAATGTATTCTTGGATTGGTTAGCTTGCTGAGAACCATCTTGAGCTTCATCAGAAGCTACTTCATCTTGAGCTTCTAGTGTGATTTCAGCTTCTAGAATTTTTTCATATTCAGCAGTCTGATCAGGTTCTAGAGTATCTTCAGGCACTTGTATATCTGCAACACTCTCATCTTGCTCTGGAGTTTCATTTTCAGGCTCTTTGTCATCAAATTTAACGTGCATTGATTCTTCAACACAGAGCGTCTCTGAATTATACAGGTATCCTAAGAAGATTCCTCTTTGGGACTTGGCATCAAATTTCTTTAGGTAGAGCTTGTTATTTAAAATGTAACAGGTACATCCAAATTGATGAAAGTAAGAGATATTGGGTCTTCTTCCCTTGAAGAGTTCATATGTTGATTTCTCCAAGATAGGTCTGATATAGATTCTATTTTGGACATAACATGTTGTATTCACTGCTTCTGCCCAGAAATGTTTAGCCAATTTATTTTCATGAATCATGGTTCTTGCCATTTCTTGTAAAGTTCTATTCTTTCTCTCTACAACCACATTTTGCTGTGGATTCCTAGGAGATGAGAATTCATGGATCATTCCATGTTTTTCACAAAAAGTTTCAAATGGCTCATTTTCAAATTCTCCACCATGATCACTTCTTACTTTTAAAATCTTCATTTCTTTTTCAGACTGTATTTGAGTGCAGAAGTTACTGAATACAACATAAGCATTATCCTTACTTCTCAGGAATTTAACCCAAGTCCATCTGCTGTAATCATCAACAGTATGATGTGATCCTAAAATTCTCTCTCTCGACAAGAATAATAAAGTCATTGTGGAATATAAGAACCGAATTAATTTTGGGTTCAAAGTTTTATTTTCGTAGGTCATGATATGTCTGTCTTGTTTTGGCTATATTTGGCGCTCCGCATGTCCGTTTGAGGTGATCTTTAACTCGTTGGAAAGCTTACAAAATTCTCTACAGTTCGTCTGTTGGACTCAAGAGCAAGGTCAGAATATTTAATGGTGTAGAATGAGCTGTAATTTGAAGACGTGGTTAAAGTGTGTAAGCTGAAGAGTTAAAGGTGGTGTTTGTGGAATTGTAACGTCTAGACATAATAAGCCTTCACAAATCAATGTGCAAATGAATATGTAACCTCCTCATGCATTGATCAGCCATCAAATTCAAAGATCCAATTAAATTGTAACCTCTTTTGTAATAACTAGCCACCTAGGAGTTATAACACTAATTATGCTATGATTGTAAGCTTTTGAGCATCCAAGCCTATTTCCTATATAAAGGGGGCGAAAATAATGAAGAAGATATGTAGAATTTTGATTAAAAATTACACTGTGTATTTGGAGTGAGAGTTTTCTCCTCTTTAAGTTCTTGGATTAGAACTTGTCTATCAAATCTTATCAATGGCTTCCTTACCATTGTGGCGAATTCTCCTGGCTTTGCATTCCTTCTTGGATTGGAAGTGAGTGTGACACATTCTTTCACCATTCCTCGTCCCAAATCCATCTTTTTATTTTACTTTTTATCCTTATACGATTTCTGTCCTTTATCACACGATAAAAGAGAAAGTAGGCAAATGAAGCAAAGCCCATAGTGATTTTTGGTGCAGCTCACAGTTGTAAGTTGCAATGTTCGCAATGTCAGAGTTGAATACATAGTAGTCTTCTTGTACTCAAAGCCACCTTCTATCATAAGTAGTGTTAATATATAAGTAGAGAAAGTTTATCATAAAAACATTTTGAAAGCTACAATTTAAGTGTAGAAGAGATAGAAGAGACTAAGTGAAATAAAAGAGAAGGTAAAAAAATACAAAGCTGTAAAAATCACAGAATCATAATCATATTATTTTGATACATTGACTGATTAATACAATATGAAAAAAAAAGAACTTCTTAGGAGAAATTGCAGCCGAGGGGAGTCCGAAAGCGAGTATCGAACGAATGGAGCCCAGAATGGAACATCAAGTGAAGTGAGTATAGACATTATATGGTGATTTTATTTTTTTGAATAAAGAAAAATGAATAATGTGAAATTAATGTAATTGATACCTTGATATTTTTAATAATTGATAATAGTAACGAATTTAATAAGTTTCCATGTTCAAGAGACTAAAAACGTTTGACCAAAAAAGAGTTACAAATTTAATATTCAGGAAGAATGATACGATTTGATTGAACTAAAGTGCCATCAATATACATTTAGAGATGATTTTCACAATACATACATTTGAATGATGCGCTAGAATTCAAAGATATGAAGAGATTTGAAAAACTGATATTTTTAGCTGTATAAACAATTGAATCACTTCCTCCAAAAATAAAATAAAATTGAATCACTAACATTAATTGCAATTTAGCCTATAACAATGCCACATGCACTTGATAATAGAAGAGGATTGAATTGTTTATATTGTAGATGTAGATGTGAAGTATATAAAATACTTACTGGTTAATGTTTGAAATTATATTCAAATTATTAATTCTTTTTTGTCGAAATTTTAATAATAAACATGACAATATCAAGCCATTGACATGCGCCATTACCTAGCTTCTCGTTGGTGGATCCATCCAATAAGATTTTCCATGTGTTTTTTTTTTTAAGGAATGTGATTTTTTTCTTGATAATAAGATATTCCATCTAAGGATCTATTAATTTAATGAGTATGATCATACCATTCATTTTCAAAACCCGTTTAAAACTTTGTATAGATTAGTCCATAAAAATTGATACTGAATAATCGAATTTGAAATCTTAAAAAAAACATACTTCAAAGCTCTAAACTAAAAGGGTCGGACTAAAGTTGGTTTTCGATCCATGCAAACTTATTACTCCTTGGCGTTCATTGTATGAAAAGTTCAGAGTTGCTTTCCAAAATAACATGCTGATCATTCGGATTAAAAGGATAGATTACTTCCTTTAGAATTGCAGCTAGCAAAGCCTTTGATACAAAACGGCCCTCAAGTTTAATAAACCCCAAGTCATGCAATCTCCTTTGCATATGCAAGAATAATATAAAAACGGTTATGAAAGGTGAAAATAGCATGAACAGGTAAAGTAGCTACCATTATTTCATCATTGTCACTTTCTGTTACACTTTATTTATGATTTGATTTGGACATGTAACAGAATACCCACCCTCCATACACAAAAATAACATGAACGAATAAGAAAGGTGACAAAAGAATAAGGATATATAATTGACAATAAAAGTTACATAGCCACATACACGGAAAAAAAAAAAAAAGCTACCCTCCTTAATTTCTAAAATTATAATGCATACTGGTAAAATACGGCCATGTCTACCGTGGGAGACTTAAATAGGTCTCTTACGGTAAGATACATATTTTTTTTTTTTGATTTTTCTTTTTGAATGAATGTGAACCATTGGATAAAGGTTGGATAAGAATGCTTATTATACACTTTCAACACTTAATTGCTTTCTTTTATTCTAAATTAGTGTATTTATTTAACATTGTTCGGGTTAGACATATAACTAAGGACGGCCAAAATTCTGTATGCAACATATTTTTTTTTGTTAATGACGATAATATTTTTATTTCATGACGAGAAATTTTTATTTAGATAATACGACAATCGTATAATTTTACTAATTTAGTAATGGGTATAAATTTATGCGAGTCTGGGAACTTAAAAATGTTTATCTTATTTTATAAGTGTTAAAAATTTTACTAAATCTAGTTTGTCAATTTTTCTTCTTTTTTTATTACTAAATCCTGTTAATTTCATTTGCATGTGTATCTATAAATTTACGAGTATTTGAAATATGATTTTTTTTATTCATGTGTAGCTATTATGATATTGGTCCTGTACCGGCTCGTGGTATATTTTATCTGTAGATACATTTTGGTCGTCCTTGATTATATGTCTAAACCGAATAACGTCAGATAAATATACTAGCTTATAATAAAAGAAAGCAATTGAGTGTTGAAGATGTATAGTAAACATTTTGATCCAACACTTATCCAATAGTTCATATTCATTTTAAGATTTGTAACTCTTACACTTGTGTTCCTTCTATTTAGAAAAAAAATGGATTTCGAAAAACTTACTTGAAATAACTTTTCATTTTGAAGTTAAAAATGATTTTTTTAGCAAAATAGTTTTTTTTAAAATCTAAAACAAACATTACAAAAATAAAAAAAGTGATTTTTAAGTTAAAAAAAATAGATTTTTTTTAAAAAAAAATCCAAAACAAACATGCCAATAAATAGACCAATTAGATTTCTCTAAAAATAAAAAAAATAGACCAATTATGTGGCACTCTCCCAAAATTTAAACACTTATTGAATTATCAAATTGTTAGGACAAAATTGAAAATTCATAAAACATTAATTTTTATTGAATTACCAATTAGTAGATTTACCAAAACCATAATTGTTTATTTCATTTGGCGAATTGCAAAGTCAGGACTAAAATGATTATTTACTCGATAAAAATTAAATAAATGCAAAGCGAGTTCTACTACACAAACTGATAAACCCTAAAATTAAATCATCATCATCATCATCTTCTTCTTCTCTCGCGCCTCCAGCAACAATACCGCGGCACCGTTCCTGCACCGCCGCTGTCACCGTATCGTGTTCAAAAGAGTTATGATTGCCGCAATTTCGTGGATTCCCAAAGGGGTTTCGAAAGCAGAACCCGTTTTTGCTGAACCTCCTTCTAAAGATGAAATTGAAGAAATCATCTCCAATACTCTCACCAGGTACATCTCTATTAGTGTTCCTCTTCATTCATAATTGAAACTAGTTTGAACTTTCTGTTATAAATTGAGTTAGAAATTATCACCGTGTCAGTGTCGTTTTCAGTGATCAATGTTTCATAGCCATTTGATAACGATGTTTCTGAATGACTGCAAATTAATAAGGTTTTATTTTTGAGCTTATGCAAATAAATAAGTTTTTATTTTTGAACTTATGCAAAACAGCTTATGCAAATAAATAAGCTTTTATGTTAATTCATAAGTTCTCAATAATGAAAATTGTATTTTATAAGTTGTTTTTTCATAATCTATCTTGACAAGCTTATGAATAACACATAAAAGCTTATTTATTTGAATAAGCTGTTTTGCATAAGCTCAAAAATAAACCAATCCGAACAGGCCGTTAATCACTGTCAGTAAAATTTGGGAATTATTATTACTTCCGTAAGCTATTAAGACTGAGAAGATGAAAATGGGTGGGTATTTTTCTCTCTGTAGGGGACTGGCTTATTTGCTGTAGTGGTTTCTTTTGAAATTTAGTTTTTAGTGAGTGAAAACCCATTATGATCCCCCATAGTTTTTTCGGGGCCCAATTTAGTCCCTGACAAGAAATAATACCAAATTAGTCTCTTAACATTTTTTATAGAGGCAAATTAGTCCCTGATATTTTTTTATGAAAGACAAATTATTCCCTGACAGATTACATCAGAGGGACTAATTTGTCCGCAATATGAAAATGGTAGAGACTAGTTTGTGTATTATTTTTTGTCGGGAACTAAATTGGGCCACGAGAAAATTATGAAGGACCCTAACTGGGTCTTCACTCTTAGCTTTATGTATGTTAGAATGTCCATTTTCTGCTTAAAAGCTCTTCACTTAAGGTCTTGAGTGAAGAGATGGATAGACAGACACCATTGTCATCCTTTTTACGTATTCCGAATCTGTATTTAACACTTAAACAATATCATAGTCTTATACTATCTTATATAAATTATTATTGCTTATTGCAGTGTAGGAGAAGAAGATGAGAATGAAGAAGATGCTAACAAACAGAACGATGAAGTCGCACATGCTTTAACCGTAGCTGGTGCAATTGGTAAACCATCCAATGGAAATAGTGATGATATTACCGACGCCTTGAAGGATCTCAACATGGATAACTATGATGAAGAGGATGACAAAGGTGTCGTTTTCTCCATCCATCCATCTTTCACTTACCTAACTATGCACTTTGTGCCGGTTTGGATTGACTTATTTGACCTTATCCAGTGGCGTAATCACTTGTGAGGCTGTTTGGTAGAACTTACGATATTAGTTTATAACATGTTCATATGCTGTTTACAGCTTATGACATGTTTATAAGCTGTTTTCAGCTTTGTCTGACGCACACCGACACGACATAGACACATGTAGTTACATTTGCGCGCTTTCATTTGTTGAAATTATTACCATGCTGACATGTCAATACAGTATCATGTTCAGTGTCTTAGTTTCATAGTTTATGAGTTCAGCTACCTTGGTTTAGGTGCAAAACCTTTTTCTGTTGGCTGTAAATTGTAATACCAAGCCTGGCATGAGATACTACACATATGTGATTGTGATTATGCAGCCAGTAAACCTCATGATCAGAAAATACTACACTTACCAAAAAATGTGGAATCTAATTGGTAAAGAGGATTGTACATCTCTTAGACTAGCAAGTGAAGCTGGAATGACCAAGTTGTGCATTCATATTCTATCATATCCTAGAACAGAACCTTGACCCTTAGTCGTACAAAATAATATACAAGTCATTGCACGAGTCATCAACATTTAACATGTCTGCACTTGCTTATGTATATTGATTTCACACTTTTATGTATTTGTATCTCTCTCTCTTTTGGATGACCTCATCCATTTCTTTTACATTTGAGGGATTTATTCATTACTCTTTTGCTACCTCAGAATATAATCAGGAATAGTTTTTTTGGAAGTGTCATTTATAAAAAGCGTAAACACTGGTAGGATCATACCACATTTAACCTTTCAGCTATTTAAAGTATATAAAATATTCTTATAACTATTTCAATGTAGCACAATGGATTCTATTGTGTTTACATGATTTTAGTAGTTTCTACAGTTGCACAAATGATTTCTATAAAATTCTGTTATATCTAGTAACTATTGTTTTTCAGTTGCATTAGTAGGTAGTTACTATACTGATGTAATAACACAGTACTAGTTCTCTGTATCTAAACCTCAGAACATTGTATTAAAAAATAACAAGTCAGATTATACTAGCTTTTCTAAGTTTCTGTGCACATTTCAATCTAGTCAGTTAACTTAGCCTTCTCCTTACCAACACTCTGGACCATCACCTTCTGGTGGGCATCAGTACTCAATCCGCCAGCACTACAAACCTTATTGTTATTATTATTATTTTTTTTTTTTATATATTATAGAAATTATAGAAATAGCTTATACATAAGCGCTTATGCCTTAAGATACAAAATAAGTGGCTTATCCAAACAGGGCCTTCGTTTATCTTAGTTTTTTGCTTATGCTGCTTATATTTATACATATTTTTTCACATGATATATTAGGATTTGAGTTATTCAGTTCGGGGAACGGTGATCTTTTTTATCAGAGTAATGAATTGGATCCATACATCAACGATAAAAATGTGAGATAAGTTCCAACCCTTGCATGGTTTTGTCAAGGCTATTTCGATTCTATTTACTGATATTATGTAATATATATGTTTTTAAGGAGGAGTATGATTCTGAAGATATGGAAGACATGATTATTAATCCAACTGATTCTGTTGTTGTTTGTGCGCGTACTGAGGACGATGTCAATTTTCTTGAAGTAAGTTAGTTGTTCCTTGTGAGCATGAATTGAAGATTATATTATTGTTGTTGTACTCCGCTTTGAAAATTAGACTTATCATTAGATTTATTACGTGTTTATCTGCCCTGGCAGGTATGGATACTTGAGGACGCCAATACCCGCGATATGAACTTGTATATTCACCATGATATCATTATTCCGGAATTTCCACTTTGCACAGCATGGCTTGATTGCCCCCTTAAAGGAGGAGAGAAAGGTCCAAATCCCATGAGTTCTTTACTTGATATTTGTTGATGGGCTGTCTGTAATGTTTTATGCAGTTTGGTCTTTCTATCTTCCATTTCTTTGCAAGTAAAATGTAGGGAATTTAACTGTCATAATGATACGTTCTGGTAATTTTTACCTTCATTTTAGTATGCCAAAAACATCAACAGTTCATGTTTCATCTAGAGAAAAAAGTTGCAACTTACGATTCATTAGAAAATAAGGAGATTAATACTTGCGGATAGTCAAAGCTTGTCTAGTGTTTATACTACTAAAAGAAATCTTCGAAGTTTTGAGTAATTGCAATTTATGCTTAAAATTCAACTTGATTCTTACTTGATGCCTTTGCATCATCTTATTATCTTAAAATAGTTTCATTATGGCAACAGGGAACTTCTTGGCTGTTGGTTCAATGGGACCATCCATTGAAATTTGGGACCTTGATGTTGTAAGTGTTTTAAGTGTATACCCTATTCAATAAGGATTTTTTTGCAGAATGCATTGTAATTTTTCTTTTGTTCTCAGATTGATGAGGTAGAGCCATGTGTGGTGTTGGGTGGCAAAGAGAAAAGGAAAAAGGGGAAAAATGGGAAAAAGGTTTGTTATACATTCCTGTTAATATCAACCACCATAAAATTATTTGGTTACCTCTTTTGCTCTGGATTTGCTGCTTACTTAATTGTGATTTAATTGTAGAAATCACATGTGCTGTTCTGTTGTGTGGTCTGTGCTGTTTGAAAATTTAAATGCTGGTCGTCTATAACTGTTGGGCATCTATATCAAGAAACCTTTTCCCATTTTTTGAGTTCCCCCACATTATTTGGTTCCAACTTCTAAGTCGTAGTTCTCCAACTTGAATGTGGGGTTTATTTTTCTGCTTAACACAAAGTCACCATAATGTGGGGGGAACTCAAAAACTGTATGGGAGGAGGATTTTGGAGGTCTTAGATATATTCTTCAACCTGTCTGTTTTTATAATACTCTCAATTAAAAATAAATTAATTACAAGCATGTCTTTTTCACTCTCAAATAAGGTGAAAGATTTCTCTGTTCCCCTCCTCCCAAAGCCCTCCCCTCCCTTCCTCTCGCAACCCCTAAACGGAGCCTAAAGGTTTGGTGGGTTGTGTGGCTATCCATATTGAGTAGCTGCATACTATGTGTGTTTTTGTATATTACTACACGTGCCTGGTTAAATTGTTGCTTTTAGTTTTAACATTTTTCCAAAATTTGGATTCTGGATTCTTTAGTTTTCATATCTACCTTCTAGTTTGTGGATGTCATTGAACCATTCACTTAAGTTCAAGTACATTTTACTCTATTGTCAGGGCTCTGACTCGATAAGTCTTCACTCATTGACCATCTTTTGACTTTTGGTGATTTATGAATTTTGTAACTAACTTTTGGATTTTGAATAGTATTTGGTGGAACTGAAAATATAGATGCCATATGCATGTGAGGGTCAATGCTTCTATATATTGTGAACTTCCCTCGTTTTCTTGTTTAATTATTTGATTATATTTTCTGATACCATGCATGTCCCAACAGAAGCCTTCCAAGCTAGATTTACTAACAACTAATGTTAATCTCCTTTCATCATTGTTTTATTTATTCCTTTTAGATTTAAAAAAAATATATATTTTAACCATTTTTGTATTAAAACTTGATTTCAAGCTATCATATGACCTCTTGCTGATTCTGTAATTTGTTTGGTGCTAGAAATCAACAAAATACAAAGAGGACAGTCACACTGACTCAGTACTTGGTCTTGCTTGGAACAAGGAATACAGGTTTGTTAAATTTGGATTCTGCTTTTATTTTCTCTGCTCTATGCTTTCCTGAACTTAATGGTTTTATTTGCTTTTTTTAAACTCTCTTCCTTGACATTTGGAGTCTGACGTGTACTCTTAAAAATTACAGTAATACACTTGCAAGTGCTAGTGCTGACAAGCGAGTGAAGATTTGGGATGTTGTTGCTGGAAAGTGTACTATTACAATGGATCATCACTCTGATAAGGTAATAATTAAGTTAGAATGCATATAATTTTATTGTGAAGTCAATTTATTGATATAATAAGTCATCAGCTTCAAATCTAAACGCTTAATTAATTACGGATTTGTCAATGTGATGAACAAATTTGCGAGTCATTCTTGCAGCTTTTTTAGCGAAGTTCTATATTGTTGACAAGGAAAAAGATGGGACATGCCTTTTTTAATTAATTTGTAAAATGCAATATTGTATAATTTTCCGCCCTTGACTTATTTAAATTGTTTGAATCAATTCCTTTCATGATGTCTTTCAATCCACATATCCTCACAGGTTCAAGCAGTTGCTTGGAATCATCGTGCACAACAGATCCTTCTTAGTGGTTCGTTTGATCATACTGTCGCCTTGGTAATGATCCAATCTTTCTTTGTTACTTGGCTTTTCTACATTTCTGTATTGATTACATATTGTACCTTACTCTTCGTTTGCAATATTCATAAGCTAAAAGAGACATTTCCATTTTAAAGTGAATCTGTTTGAACCTATGAAGCACGGACATTTCTCGGATTAACCGTGTCCCAGTGTCGGACACATGTCGTGTCCGACACCGACACGGCACCTATAATTACACTTAATTATGTGATTTTCTCAAATTATTAGCGGTGTCGGCGTGTCAGTGTCCATGTCCGTATCCGGTGTCCGTTTCCGTGCTTCATAGGTTTAAACTTCAAAAGTGTTATTTTTTGTTTGAAGTTTAGCTATCTAATGGTTTTAGTGTTAATAAACTTTGCAGAAGGATGTAAGGACGCCGTCGCATTCTGGCTATACGTGGTCGGTCAGCGCTGATGTAGAGAGCTTGGCATGGGATCCACACACTGAGCATTCTTTTGTGGTGCGTTATGGCTATTTCTGAGGCCTGTGTACTAATTTTACTTAATATTTACGATAAAGTAAACATACTATCATCTTCTTTCTTTTCTGATAAAAGCCACACTAACTTCCCCTTGTTAGTTTTATTTATTATATAATTCTTATTCTGTCTGATGAATTTTCAATTTTGTTTTCTTGGATTTAAAGGTGCTTGTTAACTAACAATGATTTAATTGTTCTGTTAGGTGAGTCTTGAAGATGGTACGATCCAATGTTTTGATGTTCGGACTGCAATGTCCAATGCCACATCTGTGCAGAATGCTACTTTTACACTTCATGCACATGATAAATCTGTTACCTCCGTATCCTATAATACGGCAGCACCTAATGTATGTATCTTCGACACTTTTGTTATGTTATCAACTTATTATGTACTTTAGTTTAACCCTACCCTGTTGACATGGTGTCATGCAGCTTCTTGCGACTGGATCCATGGATAAAACGGTAATAGTGAAGTCAATTTTGTTGTTTTCCTGTATACCGAATGCTGCAGATTGGAATTCATCTAATTTTACTGCCATTATTCGTAACAGGTAAAACTTTGGGATTTGTCTAACAACCAACCATCTTCTGTTGCATCTAAAGAGCCAAAAGCTGTCAGTTTCTTTCTTTCCCCTGCTATATATGTCTATTGTAAAATATTCAATGAACAATCATGTCTATTGTTGAATTGATACCGACGACTTCTGTTTTTTTTTTTGGTGTTTGTTAGGGGGCTGTCTTTTCTATTTCCTTCTCAGAGGACAACCCATTCTTGTTGGCTATAGGAGGCTCAAAGGGAAAGTTACAAGTAAGTGAAAAGAGCAGATGACCTTTAAGTTATGGTACTTAATAGTTCTTTCTGTGAAATTAATGCATCTAATTATTTTGCAGTTATGGGACACCTTATCTGACGAAGGCATCGCTCGAAGATACGGGAAATTCAACAGGAATCAACCTCAATCCGGGGCCTGATATAATAGAGTTATAGCGATCCTTTCATCCCTGCCCATGAAGACAATGTTTGGACTTGTAACTACTCAACTGCGAACAAGTTGGGTTGCATGTTCCAACATTTTGGAAATCACTGCAAAATGCAAGTCTTATTATACTTAAGATTGATATTTGGTTTCTTCTTTTTGTGTAATGAGCTTCAATGTTTTTGGTAGTTTAGGAGTATTTAAATTTTGGAAGGGTATATTATTAAGGAAAGATATGATATACAGTTTTGTAACGGAACTATGTCCATCATATTTCCTAACAAGTTTTGAATTTCCTCACTAAAAAGTTAAGAGTTTGAGTCTTAGGCCTTGCTTTTTGTCATTGCATGGCAGGAACATCGGTCTCTAAACATGTTTTTTTAAGCTTGCAACATAAATCTACTCAATTTTATTTACCATTGTAATGAGATTACCCTTCTTTTTGTGTGATGAGCAAGTTGATTTGCAGTTTCTTTCTATTAATAATAATAATGTAATAGGATGAAAATTTTGTTTCAATTTAAAAGTTAATCTTGAACTTTAACATTTAACCTTCTCATTTTTACAAAGCAATCAGATAAAAGGGGTATATTAGCACTTGAAAAAAAAGTTTTTCATGTATAATAATACACATGACTAATGATCTATAAAGAGTGTATTTTTTGCCTGTAACTTCAAATTGTCCCCCATCATCACTTTACAAGGATGGCTTGTGTGTGTCTACAAATGAGGAGAAAAAAGAAATTTAAAATAGAGAATTTCGTGTCTACTAATTACTCTAAACTGCTGCTGCAGTTGTGCATTTAGGAGTTGGTCCTATAAGAATAGGCTCGACATTAACACATTTAGCATTTACTGGAGCTCCATTGAATGTAAGAGCAACATTGTTTAGCTCAACAGCATCACATGGAAAACTCTTGCTACATATAAGAACCACTCCATCCTTGGTCTTTTAAGTGCCCCTGATATTCTTGAAGATAACTTTGCTAATCTTTATTTTTGATGGAATCTGGAAAAAATCATGTATACCTCACTATGTTGAATGTTTCAATCAACACTATTAACATTTAGAGTAGCTTTTTATTAAATAATACATATACCTGTTTTGAGAGAGAGTTCTCAAAAACTCAAAGGAATGAAAGTGGAAGAGAAGAGATCGATTCAAATTTTCAGGTGCCTTCAAAAATCAAAAGTTGCATAGGAAAAGAAGTTTTAAACTCCAATAAATAAGGTTGTGTACTCAATGCAATGAATTAGGTGATTTCCTAAGAAACAACAATGAATTGGCGCTATTTTTTAGTTATGTGTTTTGGTGGTATGCAATATTAACCATGCATCGTAGAACTTACTCTCTTATTGTACACTCTATTAGTCAAAATGCTAAAATAATCTGTTAATACTCACAATAACTATTTTCATATAAGGACTGAAATGACAATGGACTAGTACGATAATAAATAAGTATATTGAAGGTTTAATATGACAGTATTAATGAAATATTTCAACATCAATGATTATTTTGACTAACGAAATGCACAATCAGAGACTATGATAAAATTTTGATATTATTCTGATTACTCATCACACATTGAGGGACTAAATTGACTATTACCCGTTGTTTAATGTTATGAGTCTTGGGGGTAAAAATGGGAAAACATCACCTAAAACCCTCCCCTCCAATTTCACTCACTCAAGAAACACAAACACACACATTCATTTTTGAGTAAATAGGCAATTACCTCCTTGTAAGTTTCGTCAATTACCTTCTGAAATTAACAAAATTTCAATTACCCCCTGAAATTGCACAACGTTAATCAATTTGCCCCCTTTGTCAAATTCTTCTGTTAGTCAACATGACGTTTTGCAAATACCCCCTCAGAAGTTTTGCACTTATGTGCAAAATGCCCCCTGAACTTGAAAATTTATATTTTTTTTTTCCTTATCCTTAAAAGTGACTGCATTATCACTGAATTGTAAAACATATTAGCTTAGTTTTGACGGTATACAACCATATGATGCTCTTGTAAGTCATATAAAGGGTTAATAGGTCTTTACCCCCCTGTAATATAAGTCATTTTTTGTTTTTCCCCTTGTAAAATATTTTTTTTGATTTATCCCCTGTAAAATATTTTTGTTTTGATTTACCCCCTAATAGGCCAAACAAAAACCTATTTTATTTTATTTTTTCAAAAAAATTTCATTTTTGTTTGGCCTATTAGGGGGGGTAAATCAAAACAAAAATATTTTACAGGGGGTAAATCAAAAAAAATATTTTACAGGGGGGAAAACCGAAAATGACTTATATTACAGGGGGATAAAGACCTATTAACCCTAAATTTAATAAAGAAAAATGAAACAACGATTTGGGGAACTAGACCAAAACCTAAGATAACAACCAAGATATTATACAACAACCGTCTTATTCAAAAGCTTATATGGAAAACTAAATGGAATAAACCAAGATGATGAAAAAAAGAGTGATGCAAAGCAAGTAAGCAACATATAACAATACTTGTGAAAACAGTTTATAGCTTATAAGAAAACAATTTAACTTTATTTTTTCTCTTACTATAAAAACATTGTATACATATGCTTTTATCATGATAAGAAATTGTGAGATAAGTTATTTTTCCAAATAGAGCCTAAACACCTTCAATTTTCTGTAAACAACCGAACATATCCTAAAATTAATTGACTTTTTTTTCTTTCTACCCTATGAGCCTCTTATGCGCCCTATGCACTTTGGATTTTAGAATCCGAACTACATGAAAACCCCATAAAACCTTCAAAAACACATTGAAATATTTCAAATTTTAGAATTTAAATAAGGAACGCGAGAAACTCATTGGATGGAAAAAGTAATGACCAAACTATTTTTACCTAAAAGCATTTATATGATTGATACGAAGTTTACCTGCAAACCAAACAAGCAGAAGGTGACAATACCAATCCATCCATGAAGACTGTAAAGATGAGGAATATTTAGCATATCATGGAACTTGAAAACTGCACACAAACCAACTATGCCAAAAACAATAGCAATCAAGTGTAGTGCCATATGAACATACTTCTTGATACGTCTTTGTGCGGGTACCGTTTGGAATGCCATAATAGCTGTTAAATTTTAACAACACCAAACCAATGAATAAATTGAGATATATATTTGTTTTTCAAGACAACACCACGACAACTAAGTGTATGATTAGATTAACGGTGACTTTTGAAGAAAATAGGGTGACAATGTGTTTTGTTGAAATTGCAAAATGTAACTTTTACCAAAATCGTGATGGTCAACTTTAATTCCTTCACCATCAATCTAAAGATTGGAAATGTTATGAACACTTTTTTATTACGATCAAAATCATCTCTTTTTAATGGACACTTTCATTATTGAGAGAGATGGACTTATAGAATAAAATAATATTATTTTAAACTATTATTATTTTATTTTATGAATTTGTCTCTCTTCACATGGAAGTGTCTATTAAATTTAGAGGATTTCAACTACTCTTTTTAACACTTTCTCTAACACCTATTATTTTATTGGATAGAATCAATGTGAGTCTCGTATTTTGGAAATTGATCACACAAGAAATGGTGGGACTTATATTGATTTCATCAAATAAATAATCAAGTAAATGATAAAGAGTGTTAAAAATAGAATGTTTTTAGCACTTCTCATCTAAATATACACCGGTTAGTTCACATGGGACAAAATAATGCTAAATTGAATTAATAAGATTTCATTTGCATAGAGGATATAATAATTCTTGCATAAGTGCAATGTTTAAAGTTAATAATGACTATGTTTATTAATTACTATTTTAATTTATCATAATTTCACATTGTTTTTAGAAAAACAATTTAATTAAGGGCTTATTGAATATAAGCGCTATGTGTAATTGTTTTCTAGAAAGAGAAAAACGGGGGATATGTGTAATTATTTTATAAGCTCTTGATACTTTATAAAGTGTTTATATCATAAGATAAAGTCTAAATAAACTATTAAAAAAAAATCTTTGAAACATACTTTAATTGTGTGTATATGTCTTGATGTAAATAACTAGCATTCTAGTAAGATATGACACCAAGAGAAGGAAGTGCAGTGCATATACCTTCACCAGCAAGGAAAATAAGGCTCAGGAACATCATTAAAGGGTGTACCTGCAAACAATAAACATTCAAGATAAACAAACACAAGTTTTACATCATAGATTATGTAACATGTGACAACAAAGGAATGAAAAAACATGAAATTAATTTACATTGAAGACGCGAAATCCATCCGCGGAAGCATAGTCAATCCCTTCGCGAAAATGTAACAACCAAACAAGTATGAGTATGAAGGACAAGATTCCAAACAAGTGAGCCAAACCTGACATTACCATGGCACTCATTGTGTCACACTATCTTTGTTGTTGTAATAGATATGTTGTTCTAGTGTGGTTTTTCAATCTTTGTTTTTTATGAGGATGGTGATGAAAATAAAGGGGTAAAAATAGAGAGTATTGCCTTTTGCTTTAAGCCTTTAACCCCACTAAGGTAGATTTTTGCTATAAGGAGAACATTGCTTGTGTTCTTAGGTTTGGAATATTTTTCTAACAAACTATGAAACGTTGAGATTTAGCGAGCATATATTCGTTCTCAAAAAATAATATTTCTTTGTGTTAATTCTAATGTTGTTTCTGGATTTCCTTTCAAAAAAAAAATGTTTTTTCTGGATTTAGATCCTTTTAAGTTGATAATTTTTAATTAGATCCTAATTATTAGGAAAAGTTGTGGTAGACCTTGACTTCACGAAGGATGAAGAGCAATCGTCTAAAAGAAATTCTTGCCATTCTACTCATTCACAAGCAGGGCCGGACCTTAGGGAGTGCAAGAAGCGCTACCGAATCGGGCCTCTAAAAACTATGGGTATCAAAAAAAATTATAATACCCATCCCCACTTAAAATAAAAAATTACATGTTACTCTTTTTTTCTTCCGTACACGTATGAGTTTTTTCTAGACTCTAGTTCTACTTTCTAGACATAAATTTGATGCTATCAAACCACCATCAATTTGTATAATCACTTAATCAGTCAATTTGAAAAGCTATTTCATTGAAAGAATCACAACAATTATTTCTTTTTCGCATAAACCATTCGCTTTTCCCTTTCCTACGACGTAGGAGTGACATTCCAAACGACACCGTTAGGTAAATTTCACCTCTTTTTCACTTAATTTTATTTTGTTTTGTTTCATGTTTAAAAGTTCTTTTGATTCTGATTTTTTTAATGAAGCTTAACTACACAAAAAATTGCATTTTTATTTTACTAGGGTGTATTTTAAAAATAGAACCGAGCCTCCTATTTCATAGGAACGGCTAGGGATGGCAATACGGGTCAGCCCGCCTCGTTTAGGCCCAGAACGCTATTAGCCCGCCAAAAATGGGGTGGGGCGGGCCAACTTGAGGGGGTGGGCTCAAACTCACACCCCACCCCGCCTAAAGGCGGACTAGCGGGCTGGCGGGTTGGCCCGTCTATTTTTTAAAATTTTTTTTGTTGATTGTTATTAACAAATACACTGCTATTAGAAAAACAATAAATTCAATATAACGACTCTAGCATTAAGTAAATCACCATACATCCAACATAAAACAAATTACAAAATAAATCCAACAACATGAAATAAGTCTCAAAATAAATCAACCATAAAAAGTCTACATAATTTGTTCAACGTCCCTAAGTTAATCATCGTCTAGGTAATGGACATGTGAGGCTCCGAGTGTTGCTGCAACAGTTGGTAAAATTAAGTTATTAAAATTTGTTTAGTGGTTTTGCAAAAGTGTTTATGTGGTGTGTAAATTAAAAATTCGATCACTAATAGTATAAAAAGAAAGTTTCATAAGCCCGCGGGCCAGCCCGCCCCACCCCACTATGACCCGCTTTTTTAGCGGGCTTAACAGGTTAAACGTGTTGGCCTGACGGGTCGGACCCGTTTTGCCACCCCTAGGAACGGCCCTGTTCACAAGAATATTAATAGAACTTTTTTTTTCTCTCTATCTTTAGTAATTTCCTACATCGTGATATAATAATTTTTTTAAGTATTTTTCATTTATACTTTTCCTTAGTTCTTTACCTTCAATATTTCATAGAATAGTTTTTCCAAACTAGATCGCCCTTAGCGAATTGCGTATTCGTTTGTTTAATCCGAAACATGTCAAATTATTAGAAGGTTCGGTATAATTTAGATTATTGAAACCGATATATTTTTTTACAGTTCAAGTTCTGAAATTCAAATGAGAATAAAATGAAAATTTGTAGGAACATTTAAAGGCATGGGAGAAAAGCATTTTTAATTCAACTCGGTTTGTGCATGTACATCCTCAGCGGGGACAATTCAGCCCATATTTTAGCTTGGGTAGTTAAGACAATTGCTCTTCAAGAATCGCAATTTTACTCTCGATTGAATCGTAACTTTTTACATGTATCTCAATTTTAGTCTCGATCAGATCGTAACTTGGATCGAAAGTTATATTTTAGATTTGTATTTTGTCGACACTCATAGCAAACATTCCATAATGTCATATTGTCAGTTTAACAATATACCTAATATTTTGATCTAGACTAACTAGCTTCAATTTATTTAATTTTTTTGTCAAGTAGAATAGTGACCAAAAATTCCTATTTTTAAGGTGAATAAGTTGGATGTTCGAGGTTCGACGCTGATCCTTGCATATATTATGCAATGTCTCTATCAATTGAGTTAAGTTCACGGGAACAACTGCAATTTATTCTAGCCATTAACTTTTAAGGACCTTAAATGATAAGATTTTATAAAAATTTGTAAATTAATGCATTAGAAATTGAACAATTTGAATTTTTAAAGGATAATTTCTTAATTTAGTATCCGTAAAGAGTGTATCGCGACACTCATTAAAAAGACCTAAAGAAAATTTCTCGTTAACTAAAGTGGCATTATTAATATTTTGCAACTGTTCCCAAGAAAATTTTAATTTTATCCCTCAAAGTTATGATGATATTATATTAAACTTTGTATCACTAAACTATTTTATCATGTACAATGTGTTTTTTTTTTCTAAGTGACTAAACTGAGTTTGGTAATTTTTATCTAGACGGAGAATGTGTCGTATTCTCTCAAAATGGAACCATGAGAAATGGATCAAACCATATTATATTATTCTCTCAAAAAGGAATCCAAATTCGTGACTCATGTGAACTAGTGTTTTCCATTTAGAGACAACTTTACAACTAAGAACGTGACTTGTATTGTTTTATGTATAAATTAATTAAGACCAAGTTATTCCAAGTAAATTGTTAAAGGATTGATACATATAAATTGAGAACAACTTTTTCTAAGCAAAAAAGTAAAAGAGTGATCCCTATATACCTTAGAAAGCAAAGAAAAGAATAATAATAAGATGGGATTTTGATGTGAAGTGCTTTTTCTTTTTAATGGAGAAATAATATATACTCCTCCGGGTGTTTCCATGTGTTTAACATGTTTCTCTTTAGCACCAATATATTTTTTGGTTATATTTAGCACCAAATTAATATAATTAGTTTTTTTTAAGTAGTCTAGTGGTTAGAGCTCACACATTTTTAAATGTGAAGAAGTGGGGTGTCTGGGGTTCGAATCTCGTCCACTGCATAAGAAGTGGGGTGTCCGAGGTTCGAAACTCGTCCACTGCATATAATATGCAATATCTTTAGTGAAGTAGTCTAGTGGCTAGAGCTCGCGCTAGGGCTCACACATTTTTAAATGTGAAGAAGTGGGGTGTTCGGGGTTCGAACCTTGTCCCCTGCATATAATATGTAATATCCCTACCAACTGAGTTAAGCTCACGAAAAAATTATTTTATTTTTTATTATTATGGTATCGATACTTTAGTGTACTGTGCATTCTTTTCCTATTTTTTCCTATATAAATAACCTTTTCTTACTTTTTCTTATGTAAACATCCACTTAATTTATATCATGTTTTTTATTATTAGATAATGTTTATTTTCTATTATTATATAATGTTTATTGCAAAATGTAACGAATACCTTAAGGACATTGTTTAATGACTTAAAAATTTTACATATAAATTGATATAATTATAATTTTGACATGTGTTTGACTAAAATAGTGTCTGTTAATATTATTTAAACATTTCTCTTATGGCATTTGTTTGTATCAAAAAAAATTCCTAATTTTAGTAAATTGTGAACATCCACTTTCTCTTATGCAAAGAACCCAAATCTAACAAAATTTGGTTTACGAAAATTTTTCTTCTCACAAAGTGAATTGCTCATTCCTATAGAAACTTCTCAAAATACTCATACATGACTTAAATCACGTTCGATATATACCAATGTGACTTAAGTCACGTAGCGTCCTGTTATAGCATCAGAGCAGAACTAGCTAGAACCATTCACATTCAAAATCAAATTCTCCCAACTTCTCCCAAATTCGAATTCACACAAACTCAAGTAAATTAAGTTTAATTTCTACTCCAACATCAAGTAAGTGATTATGATCATTTGGCATTGTCTTTTTTTTTTATTTAATTGTTAGAGTTTTTGATAAAAGTTGTGGAATTTTAAGGTTTTGGGTTGATTTGCATGTTAGAATTTTTACTTGCTGTTAATAATGAATTAAGTTAGAAATTATTGTTTATATGTTGATTAGAGAAGTTTGACTTAAATGTGGTAGGTTAGAGTTGGGCTAGAGTTAGAAGTTGTTAGATTTTATACGTTGAACTCTAGGTGTTTGATAAAATGTCTCGATGAAACTTTGTTTTATTTTTTCCAGACAAGATCTCGGCCCACTCCAGATTATTGGAAACTTCATAGCCAGAGTCGACTCAGCATTGGAGTATCCTAAGGTGGATCCATTCTTTACCGGTGTGTTGCAGGGAATCCAGGAGGAGTATCGGATGCTGCACGAGGAGTCGATTTCCCATATGAGGACTAGGAGCCATAGTCCAGAGGAGAAGGGTCTTTTTATGATATTTGTATATTTTAAGTTATTTTTATGACATTTCGAAGGATTTTGATGTATTATATTTACACTTGCGCCAGTGCGCATTTTTATGACATTTTCATTAGTTTTTCGATTTAATTTTGCATATTTTAATTTTGATTGAATGAATGATTCAAATCTTGAATGAATGGATATATGTATGAATGAATTATTGTATGAATGAATGAATACAAGGATGAAAATGAATGAATGGATGTATGGAAGAATGAATGAAGGAAGGAAGGAAGGAAAATAGGGAAAACACTCATTTCTGCATGTTCTGCTTGCTGACACAAACAGAATGTGACTTAAGTCACGTTGGCATATAACTTACGTGAGTTAAGTCACATTGAGGTATAACCTGTGTGACTTAAGTCACGTTCGATACATCCAACGTGAGTTAACTCACGAGGCATTCATTTACAGGTCAGACAACACCTCATTTCTTCATTCTTCTTCATTTCACATTTTAAAGTTCATATCAACCAACACTCCAATAACAAGTAATTTTTTATATGTTTATATGTTAATAACAAGTACCATTGACATTTTATGTTTATATGTTACATTTTTCATCTTAAATTAGAATTTTTTTAGTTTTAGGGTTTGTTTAAATTTTGAGTTTTTTTTTTGTAAGAAATGATACAGTGTTTGCATGTAAATGACTTATGTTGCTTAAATGTTTAGATGTTTGCATGTTTATGTTGTAGTTTTTAGTTTTAGGATTTATGTATAATTTGCACTACAAGTGTTTGATGAAATGTTTGAATGAGTTTTCCATTGATTGTTTTTAATTTCTTAGGGTGTAGATCGGAAACAATGGACAATTTGTTCAAAGTTCAAGTATGCTTCAACGGTGGAAATCCTAATTTGTTCAAGGTTCGGGACAATGTCACGCTAAAATAATTGAAGGATCAACTTGATGAAATCAACCAACAACCCAACCACGGAGGCACAAGGAGGGTGGAATACGTTTAGTATGAACGTCCATCGTTCGACACAGAGGGGAGATTGACATTCAGTCGGCCGGAGTTAACGAACGAAGACGATGTGAGGAGCATGTTCTCGATATTTGGTCAGCACAACATGTCCCGAGGATCGAGATGGTTGTTACATTGCTAAGATCGCCTAAAGATATTCTCAAGAGTTTGATTCCGTCAGACGAAGATGTTTAGGTAGTATTATTATGCTGTGTCATTATTTTGTTGGATTTTAGTTTAATTCTTGTTAGCTTGCTGAAGATGTCGGCATTTAAGTGCCTTATAATTAATTAGCGTAAAGGTTTGGTAGTTTGTTTGAAATCTCGAAAGTGTGAAGAGAGCACAACATGTATTTTGCCGAATCAACTATATAGGTTCTCACATCGAATTCCTTCGTATAAAATGAGTGGGACATAAGGCATGCACTTCTAAGATGTTTTTTTTTTTGTGTTTGATTATGCACCTCTGTCAATTGAAACTTGTTAGTTGGTAGAGCAGTAGGATTAAGTTCAAAATAATATATTGAAATGCACTCTTTTTTGTCACTACTCATCCTAAATGAAGGGATTCGATGTGATAACATGTAAAGTTGATTTGGTACAATACATGTGTTGGGTTCTCTTCATTCTTTTGAGTTTTCAAATAGACTACCAAATTTTTACACTAAGTATAAGACACTTCAATGCCGACATTTTCGGCAAAACTTTTAAGAATTTAATTTAAATCCAACATCATGATGATACCACATATTTAGAGAGAATGTAATGTAACCTAACGCTTCATTTATTTGAACGGAGATGAAATTAAAACTAAATAAATTTTTCGTATTCTATTAATTTTGGAATTTATTACGCTTACTTGTTGTTATAGATGTTTCGAAGACATGACATGCTTTTAAAAAATGAAAATAGCAATTCTCACGTTGGCTTACCTAAAAAATAGCATCTTGGCCAATAAATGGGGAATTCTGCTCTTTACCCAAACGATTTTGCTCATTCCTAAAGAAAAAGACCAAAATGCCCCTGCGTGGCTTAACTCACGCACCCTATATATGCAACGTGACTTAAGTCACATATGAGAGAAAGAAAAAAAAATCTCACGGAAGTTAAGTCCCGCTGGCTCTAAGAACAAAAAGCAACCAACACCTTCACCAAATTTTATAAACCTGCAACTATTATATAATTGATACCATGGTATGGACCCATTATTTTTCTTTCTCTAGGATTAGCTTTTCTAATCTTTCACCAAAATCGAAAAAACATTGGTGGGACTTGGACCCACAAATTAGTTTGATTTTTATATACCATCTTCCCTGTAACAAACACACTAGTTTGGTGTTGAAAAAAATAATTAATTTAAGCTCAAAGAAAAATTGGTGTCTGACAAAATGCATGACCTGTCCCACATGGATAGCTACAGTTTTATGCACTTCTTGGTTTAACGAGATTTATTGTATCAGGTTTATGAAAATTGGTGTAGGCTTCTGTCAGCAGGACTTAACTCCCGTGGGAATTTGTTTTTTTTTTCCTGTTACGTGACTTAAGTCACGTAGCGTGAGATAACATGCGTAGGGGTAATTTTGTCATTTCACTTGGGAATGAGCGAAAACGTTTGGGTATAATTACTCTTCTTATTTATGAAATTGCTCATTCACGACACTAACGACAGTTAACTGTCGTTCGATATTTTCAGCGACAGTTAACTACCGTTAGGGATTTTAAGATCTTTTGAATTACTTTTTAAATTGGTTCGACTGATCTTAAAAGTGTTCAGTGATAGTTAAATGTCATTGGGCATCTCAAACGGCAGTTAACTACCGTTGTTGTAGTGAGTGACCAATTTCATAACAGAGAAGAGTGGTTTTCAAACAACATCTGACCTAACATAATACTTTAAAATTTATATTAACTTACCCTACCGTAGTTTTCTGAAAAATAACGTATGTATCCCGTATTCATATCCCATACAAGTGTAACATTCATAAAAAAAACAATATAAAAAAAAACAGGGTCAGCCATAGGCCGGGAGTGCGACGGGGGTATATATAGCAAAGTTCACATAAAGGCCTCAAACATTGACATGATGAAGGGTAGGGCTGAAGTCTGTTAATGTTTTTGGCCATTTTGACGTGATTTTCTATATGTACCCTCGTATAACACAAAGATTTCTATATACACCCTCCCTATAAAAAAATATTGGTTGTTCTTAATAATGTGCCAAAAAAAAATTATTATCGAATAAATTGGTGATATTTTTTTGGGTCCTTTGTTCCTAATAATGTACTTCACTAATATTACAAATATTGGTGATATTTATTATCCAATAAATTGGGATAATTTTCATAACAAAACAAATTAGATTTTAATTGAAAATAGACCTATTAGAGAAATTAATTTTAATCGTCTTTCAAAGGTTTCAAAAAAATAAATTATATCAATATAGTAATGCCAACTTTCTTGAATTGATTGAAAGAGTTGCATAGTTAAATTTGATAATGTAAGATCATGCGAGACACATTCATGTATCATCATAATGAACTTGTTAGAGATACTTATAGCATGTAAAAAGAGGAATGATGTACTTCGAGTATACAAAGGAGTTCTTATATCTTTGATTCCTCTAAAAAGTCTAACACTAATTTTGTATCATGTATTATTGTTGTTATGAGTTTAACATTGGAGAATTTTGCACCAAAAAGTTTAAAATTTAGTTAATTACGTGTTGATATACTTTTACTTTTTTGGTGTTATTATTCTTAGGTACTAAAATTTCAATCTACTTCGCATGTGTTATTGTTCTATACTTCGATATTTTTTTGTTTTGATGTCTATGGAGTATTTGATTTATTTTCAGATGTTGCATAAAAAAATATTTATTTGGTAGTGGAAAGCAGGAAAAAAAAATGAAAGGAAGAGTTAATAAAATTACAACACAAGATATGTTAGCAACACACATTTTAACACACACTTTTCAACATATTCTCTTTGATTTGTTAAAATTCAAATGGGACCAACTAAATTTACATGGGACCCACATGATTTGGTGGGATCCATGTGAAATTTAACCAATCAAAGAGAATGTATTAGAAAGTATGTTAAAATGTGTGTTGCTAGCATTCTGCATCACAACAATGAGCTAACAAATTTTATGATGTATCATGTAAAAGGTCTTTTTCTTATATTATGCCTAAGGCTCCTAAAACTCTAGAAACGGCAATGTAAAAAAAATAATCACTGTAATATTCAATAATCTTAGCCTTTAGGCGGTGTTTGAATATTCATAGTTACATTACATTTCAATATTTATAATTTTGTTTATATTCTGTAAGACAAATAGATATGGAGCATAAACAAGTAAGGGATTAATCCATCATGGTGCATATCATAAAACTACTATCCGTACCCATCGTACCTTATTAACATCTATATTTGCTACAATGTACAAATGTGCATTCAATCTTCACATCAAAAGACAGCTTGAGCAACTAGATAACATTATTATTTGAGTAATAATAGCAACCCTTCTTTTAACACACATTTTTTAGTAACATACTCTTTTTGATTGATTAAAATTCACATAGATTCTATATAAATTTGATGGAATCTATGTGATTTTAACAAATCAAATAAAGTGTGTTGTAAAATGTTTGTTGCTAACATGGATCAGTGCAAATTAAAATTAAGTAATTAAAGGTATCTAATTGATAAAGACATGAAACCGAGAGGAAGGTAGACCCTAAAGACCAACTCACAAGCAAAAACAAACACATCCTCAAGCATTTCGTGATCAAAGAAGCAAATAAAAGTTGAGCTTATCTGACAGTTGTGCAAGAAAAAGACTTGCAACATACCTGATATCAATAAACTATAGCTTATCATCATCATCATATATAATCATTTTTCCACCAATTCTTGACTTGAGTGGATAAGTACGAGAGATTTATTGGAGTGAAGAAATTAATATGTGCGAGAATTTTACCCGTGGAAAATTTCGGATTCAAACTTCGACCTCTATATATTGTAATGTTCCTATCAACTGAGCTATGTTTTATTTTTAGAATGACGAAAGAAAAGAAAAATCCTAAAAACAGGGTTGGGTATCAAGCCTCAACACTGACTTCAACTCCGATGAGAGGCTTGTCAAAAAGTCACAACTAATCTTATAGAACGTCTGACCTTGACCAAGAAATATGCGCAATGGTTTCCCCTCAAAGCACTGTTGGAAAGAAATTTTAGAATATGCTCCTTTAACCCAAAAAATTTCACCAACAAAGAAGTGTATACAGGCATATGAGAGTATCGGGATCATGAAAAAGACGGAGGACTTCTAAAGAATTTATTCAAAAATAACTCGTTAAATAGAGTTTTTGGTATTATTATTTTAATTTTGCAAAAGATACTAATTTCATGGAGAGTTTCGGTGAATAATATAATGCATTCAATATTACCTAGCAAGACAATGGCATTTATAACCTTTTCTTCCAAAAAGTTCATGCCGTGCTCTCCCCATTTGGCTTTATCTATGCCAAGAAAATCACACATTGATTTTTGTAATATTTTTCTTTTATTATTTAAGCTCCATTAATCAATGATGTAACTTAGAATATAAGCAAAAGAATAATTTAGTGATAAAATGCATGATGGATCAGAAACATAGAAAGGGGGCAATGGCCCGGTTCATTAGTTGGAGATACATTATGTGTTTCATAATATGTCGGGAATAAATAATGTAAAAAGGGCCTACAAATGGTATATACGTGAAACAACTTAGGATAAAGTGGGTTAAAGGAAATATTTTTCTAAAGTGTTTGTTGAATATATGGAAATATGGGTTCCCACATTTCATGACTGGACTGACATTATTGGTGATTGTTTTTTCCTTTCGGCCTTGTTGAAGTTAATTAATTTGTTTGGTTTATCATGTAGTCAAATACCCCTTCTTTTATTTTGGTAGAATGACAAAAGAAAAAAAAAGAAAGAAAGAAAAAACAGAGTTCAATCTGGGATACCAAGCTTCAACGCTCACTTTAAGTTCGATAGAGAAGTTTGTCAAAATGTCAAATACCCCTTTCTTCCTATATACATATTTTTTATTTCAAAAATAATAAAAAAAATCTTATATACATATTTTTAAGATTTCTAACATTGTGACAAGTACAATCAATTCTAACAAAATTTTATCATATTTAATTTTACTATTTTCATAATATTGAATTAATACTCACATGGAACATGTTTATATAGAAAATTAAATAGAGAAATCCCTCCAAAAAAAATATAGAGAAATAGTGGTTTAAGAAATGCAACTTTTTGAGGAAAATTACATCAATAAAATCAAATTAAATGACTAGTGTTGTAGGGCACTTGTTAAAGAAATAAAAAAAAATTGTATTAAAAAAATAATTTTTTATATTTTTAAGTGTTTGAATACACAATTATTCAAAAAAAAGTGTTTGAATACACAAGTATCAAGATAATTTTACTATATTTGGTGTTTTAACAATTGCCACAGAGACAATTGTTAGCGTTTTCCACGTATATAAAACCCTGTTAATAGGCATGGCAAAGGGACTGCTCGCGGGGATAACCACCAAACTTGCTTCGGTATTAGCGAAGAAAATCCAATTCCTTATATTCAAAGTCAAGGTCGGAGCTAGAATTGAAGTGTTAATATCTGCCCCAAATATGATGAAATCACCCCGCTATTAAAACTTTTAAATTAAAATCTTAATATATTATGGTAAGTCTAGAAGGCTCAATCCAATTATCCAACAAGGACACTCACTTCAAAATAATCAAATTGACCTAAAGTTGATATCCATCAACAAGTACGTCTAAGGTGTTCATAAGAAATGCACAAGCACCAGCGTAATCTACTATTCCTATTCCTAGCATCAAGAAATACGTTCTAATTTAAATCAAAGTAATAAAATAATTCATTTTCACAGGGACCGTTTTAATCTCTACTTATAAATAACATTAACATTGAGATGTAATTGAATGAGGGGTTGCCTTAGGCAAATTGGTTTTGGGTGCAATTGTAATTAAAATGCTGAAAGTAAACTTGGTTTTAGAAATAAGTTGGAGAAATGACTAGGTCATTCGATTCATTTGTTCAACATTCATTAGTAACATGTTTCTTAATTCTACCAATGCTATTTAGTTTAAGAATTAACAAAATAGCTCAGGTCAAACTCTTGACTCAAAACCCTCTTTTCTGATTATAATTCTCTAATTCCTCGAGTGAACCTATATTCATTAAAGGTTTGAATACATTAATTCAAAAGTCACAACCTAACAATGTTTCATCCCTAGATTGTCTGTTAAGTTGAACAGTATAAATATGCCAGAGTTTCACACTGGTGTCAACAATCATATGCGCTCTAGGATCAATTACATTAGGTCAGAATCATAAAAGTATTAAGAATAATTTATACTGAATAAACTAGAATGACATTCATAACAATTAAGAGTTGGAGGTTACATTGTAATGAGCTAGAACAGAATCATCTAGTGACATAATCACAAAGGATTTAGCTACTCATGGCTAAAGCACAAATAACTAATATAAGAGTAAGATTCATTACATGAATTTGATAACCGGGTATGAGTTTTGATGGTCTCCCACTTTTTCTCTAGATCTCCAGCTCCAAAAGTCAGTTTCTTTCTCCAAAATTTCGAACCCGTGGCTCAGAACACAACTTTCCTTTTATAGAAAAAGTCTGAATCACGCCAAAATCGTAGCACGATTGCTCATTAATTTCAAATCTCAATCAGACGCACCATCAAAATCGTAGCACGATGGACCTCCATCGTAGCAAGATTTTTTTACGTAACAAAATGTCTCAAAGCTGCTCACAAATCATACTACGATCCTCCATATCGTAGTACGAAATCACTTTTACTCCAGCACATAAAAATTGTCCTTTTGTCGCTTCTAACTCATGCAGAATCACCTGAACTCAACTAAAATTACATAAAAACTAAAATAAAATTAATGTATGACCTAGTGTCATCACTATCTTCTGGCATATTATCTAACTTTGGCACGATAGTGCCTTTTGCATGTACCCCCACCCAAGTTTGGAGTCTTATTGTACAATAAGACGCAAAAAAAATGAAAATCGACTAAGATTTTAGAAGGTTTTGAAGGCAATACAAATTGGGGAAATTCTCTCCCAATTATCAAGGCATTTCAAGGAAGAATTGAACAGTTGAAGGACAGACAAAAAAACTACATATTTACCCCTAGCTACTATCCAAAGCGTCCCGGACACAAGCAAAAGTGCCTCAGGTGCATGGACCTATGCACGATAGTTTCTATTGTTGTCACATATGCCCCAGGCGCATAGACCACACGTCAAGCGCATATTGGACGTGAAAATTCAGTCTTGTGTTGATTTTAACCCAGTTGGTTGGGAGAAAAAACCCAAAATTATAATTTAAACACAACTAAAAATATGCTTACTAATAGAACTCATTTCATTCAAAAATATTCATTCAGGGACTTGACGGTTCTCTCACTTGTTTTAGAGTATGTTTATCTTTTCTTTGGTTATGTATTCACTTATCATGAGTAACTAAACACTCTAAGATTAAGATTTTAAGATGACATTTTCTTTTTTGACGGAATGATGCTCCTCCTTTTTATCTATATAGATTGTAACAATGGATATAAACGTACGGTGGATGCTTAACATTAATAATATCCTTTCTAAAATTGAAATCTTGCCCTTTTTTTACACACACGAGTCTTTCCCTTGTTTCGTATTTTTGTCCCTACAGATCATGTGCACTGTAAGCTCGTAAGGATTATAAAATTGTTTATGGGGCACCGAAAGCTACTTATCTTTTCCAATAAACTATAGAAAAAAATTATTTAATATGTGGATAGTGGACTATGGTCAATTCTTTACACACACACTAGAGGAAATAAACTTCCAATTTTATTTATATTTTAAACCAGTTTTTGATCACTTATTTAAAAAAAAAAAACAGTTTTGATCACTTAACAATCATGAATTACAACTAAATATTTTATGCAAAAATTGTAAATTACATTTCTTATAATAAAAATAAAAAAAATACTCATAAGTGCTAACTAAAATTGTAAATCCTCTCAAAATGAAAAAACTAGATGGAAAAATAAAAAATATTGAATAATGTCTCTCCAAAATTTATTGTCTCGTAGCAAGGACAATGAGCAAGCAGGGTTCAGTGGATACATGTTCCACTAAAACAAATAGAAATTTGAAAAGAAAAAAAAAAATAACAAGTAGAATTTCTCTCCAACATGTTTTATATCAAACAAGCTTGGTACAGAAACGGATTATATTATATATATGCATGCGTGTAAACCGAAAACAGTTAACCAAAACAAAAATATAAAGCAATGTGAGCTCCATTCAATTGAATAAAATGAATTATTTTCATTGATTTCAATTACGCACAATTAGGTATATTTGCATACAAATTCTTTTTGTTTTTTTTATAGGCAAACAGAAAGGTTAGGCATCAGGAGAGGTTGAAGCATCCCAACTAGGTTGGCACCCAACAACAACTCACATCCTCTACCGCCTCCCTAATACGTAATAATATTAATAACAAGGAGAAATTATGTACAAAGGAGGGGGGACTAGGCCAATACCCTCAAAACCAAACAGAAAAACAAAATATAAGAAAGACAGAAATGGTTACGGAAATCTAAAGTTGGGCAACCCATTTCTATCTCTAGTAAAATCAACCGACAAAGAAGACGACATAATGTGGAACCAAGTAGTGTCGAGCAAAGCATGCCCCATAGTTGCTAAAGCGTTCGCACAACAATTTCCCTCCCTATATATGTGAGTACAAATAATAGATAATACAAGCTGCATGCAGTTATGCCAACAGTTTCGGAAACGAATTGGAATGGCCGCGTGATTTTTGAAAGCAAGAACCGCATAGGACGAGTCACTTTC
>Ga0315913_1000761_pt1 | contig 31402 bp, 16 predicted proteins | sample MpolsnodulesMG_FD_207736 | JGI IMG/M metagenome (GOLD analysis project Ga0315913, IMG submission 207736) | Medicago polymorpha root nodule microbial communities from Los Angeles, California, United States - small nodules | ecosystem: Host-associated > Plants > Roots > Nodule | place: USA...
ATAACGGAAACATGGACCGAGTTCAGGTTACCCCTCGGGTTACTCGTCCCGTCCCAATAAAAACTGAGGACGATCCTCCTGGACCTAGGAAAATGGGTCTATTGGGTTGAAATATGTTGTGTTGTGGGATGAAGTTTGTCGTCGTCCGTTGTGGTCCTTTATGAGTCCTTCTCCACTGAAGGAGGGTGGTGTACGTACCTGCACGTGCTCGGACGTTTAAGTCATTGAGGTCTTAAGAGACTGTTGCTAAAATATGATAAATGTAATCTTGGGTGAAACCTTCTATTTTTGGAGACCCTTGATGGTTTGATCTGATTCTTGCTAAATGTAATCTTGGACCCCCCTCGAGGCATAGGCCGTCGAGAATCCTTTGTGTGGGAACCGAGTTCAGGTTACCCCTCAGGTTACTCGTTGCATCCCAATTGAATTAGAGGATTGATCATCCCAGACCTAGGAAAACAATTTTGTCGGGTTGTGATTCGTTGTGTAGTGGGATTGAGCTCGTCGTCGTCCATTGTGGTCCTTCATAAGCCCTTCTCCATTGAATGTTATATATTAGTTTAGTAAAAATTAATATATATTTGGAATTATTGGGTCAAGTTATTTGCCCTCGTCTATGTATTCCTTTTTAAGTCTTTTGTGCATATAATAAGGACGTTCATGATTCAGAAGATTGTACGAATAATAAAGTACCAAAAAATTATGAGGTAAACAAAAATTAATGACCATGAATTTTATAATAGTACTTTCAATATATTGAAGTACTTGTAAAATTATGGGGAGATAAAGTGGATGGGGAGGACTGAGAAGAGGCTAGTTTTACATCATATCTTTCCAAAAATCGAAAGAAAAATTTAAAGAGACAACAAGCAAAGAAAACTGGCAGTGGTTATGAAACCCGTTCTAAGGTAGTTAGACAAACCTATTCACAATCAAGTTCCTCTATTGTAACATTAGAGGGCTTGACAACCAATCATTTTTGTTGTCACAAACTAAATTACATTTTCATTGCTAAACCAATTACTGAGTTAAATCATATCATTTTCAATTTGTAAAGTTCACTATGAATATTAGATCTAATATCACTCTTGATTAGCTCTCACTGTGAAGAAATAATTGGGTGGACATTCAAACTTTGGAGACCAGCTCTTGTGCAATGCATTTCAAAGGACTCTTAATTCACTTCTTAAAGCCCCACACATAGAGGTCTTTGGAATATTTGTGTGTTGCATAGATTCATCATGCAGGGAAGGTCTTAACATGTCCCATTAGTCTCAAAGACATATTAATTTTAGACACTTACACAAACTTAACAAACTTCAATAGAAACCATGAACACTATTTATCACAAAATCTAACAAGGTTACAAAATGGTAACAATAATTAATACCAAGCTCTAACTCGTCTGCATATAGATGACTTACATAAAATTTAAAAAAATCAATTTTACTTGACAAAGAAAAACTCAATTTTATAACATTCACCTTCGATTTACCCTCAAAAAAAGAAAAAAAAAACATTCACCTTCAATTTGGATTGCATTTCAATGTTTGAAAAAATTCCCTTAGATAAATTATATTAATGTTACTTATATATTTGTTTATAAAAAAAGATTATTTTTTGGGTTTATATGGTAATTTCTAATTTCTTTAGAAAAAAAAGGTAATTTCTATAGTACACTTATGATGCGTTTGATATGCTAAAAAATATGTACTTGACATAACAGCATAAAACATAACAATGTAACACAAGAAATAACAAACTATTTTGTGGACAAAAACAAAAAACTATTTTGGTATTTTAAACAACTAGTACTTAAGACTGCTCATGCTCATGCCATGGGCAATGCCGCAAAAGTTCAGGGATGGCCGTAGCTACATGTTATTTTTCTTTTTTTAAAGTTATGTTGTGATTTAGTAAGTGGCATAAATTTCATTTTTTTGTCATGTCCCTTGCCCTCAGTTGAGTTGTTTTGTTATGTCCTTTATTTTTTAACATATCAAACGCACCTTTAGATATTTAATATGTACAGGTACATATATTTTTTCGATAAGGCCAAGAGAAAGGTTAAGCATCCGGGAGAATCTGAAGCATCCCAACTAGGTTGACACCCAACAAAAGCCCCCATCCTCTACCGCCTTTCCAATACGTAATATTATTAAAAAAAATGGAAAAATTTTTACAATAAGGGGGGACTAGGCCAAAACCCTCAAAAGAAAAATAAATATATACAGGAAAAACTAAGGACCGAAATAGCTATGGAAATCTATAATTAGGCATCCCATTCCTGTCCCTAGGAAAATCCGCCAACAAAGAAGAAGGCAACATAGTGAACCTCGTAGTATCAAGCCTGAAATCATTATTACCAATCTCCCGGATGTTCGAAAAAATAATATTCATTTAAAGGGAGGAAGAGGACCCTGAGAGCGGATTTTGTATGAAGCCTTTTGCAAATTCTTTGTTTTCTGAGACTTTGAAACTACCTCTTTAAATGGCACCTCATTCACAACAGCCTTTGGTGACCAAGTTTGCATAAAATCTAAGTCTTTCTGTAGCACCAGATCTACAGGAGCACCATCCGGTGCCACAATACTACTGACATCTAATGTTTTTTCCTTTACTGGGGATAAAATATGCTCTTGGTTCTCCTCCAAACCATTTCTAGCTATCTCATCAGATACATTCTCAAGTTGTATGCTAAAAGTATTATCAGTAATAGCAAGGCTATAAGAAATAGGAGTTACCATAATTGTCGGTGTTACAACTGGGATGTCATCTGTGTGGTCAATAATATCGTCCCTTTGGGATTGTGATGATGCATCCATCTCAAAGGTAGCCTCCAAAGATGCAACCTCAAGTGGTATTTGAACTAGAATATCTCAATTTGTGAATTGGTGGACAATTTCCGTTTCCTCCTCCAAAGGTGCGACCTCAATTGTTTTCTGAACAGGAACATATGAATTCATTGATTTTTGTGGGATTACTTCCGTTTCCTCATCTACACATATCAGTTCTCAATCATTTCCTTTTGAGGAGCCAAAAGCTACAAATGAACCAATGCCAGATGGATTATCTTTTATTGGTACCCAAGTAACCTTCTTTGCAGGGACTTGCTTCTTCCCCTGCGCAATTTGTTCCTTAGGTGTCGCTGTTTCCTTCCTAGGATAAAGCTGTCTGCAAGCAATGACATCATGGCCTATATTCTGACAGTGAGAACAGAAATCCGGTAACCATTCATAGGCCACTTTGACTGTAAAGGAATACCCTTCCCTTTCGACCATAATTTCATGAAATAGCTTGCGAGAGAAATCCATATCAACCAGAGTACGTGCATAGTGATTGAACAAGCGCTTGAACGTCGCGTTGTCAATCAAAAGAGGTGTACCAATCACACTGGCAATCTGTCGGAGTGTCCGCTCCATCCAACACTCCTGAGGCAATTCAAGCAATCGAATCCACATATGAGCATGTGTGTTGCGTTGAGTATGCTTATTAAAATCTTTGGACCACTCAAACAGTCGAAGGACACCCGACTTCAAGTTGACTGTGCCCGTAGCCCAGACCGTACGCATATCCATCTCTGTTGCAAAGAAAAATTCATAGTACCCTCTTCCTAAAGACATCATACTCCATGCTCATGTTGTCTTCCAAAGTTTTCGGAGTTTTGCCTGAATTTATTTGGTCGCATAAGGCTTATCGCCTTTGTTTAAAACAAGCCTACCTCGCAAATTTGTCTTACAAACAGCCATTCCTTTTTCATAGATATCCTGTGTAATCTTGATGCTAACTCTTTCACCTCGAATCAAAGGTTGAGGTAAATTGTCGTTGGAAATAGCCTTGGTCGAAGCTGTCAAAGCCTGTGCAATCGGACCGGTACATATATAGTATTCAATTTAATAGTTAAATGAGTTTTTTTAATATTATTTTATATCAATTACAATTATACAATAACTAAATATCATTTACTTCCCTAAACAAACTAAATATCATTTACCAAAATATTCGTGAAATAAAATTTATTTTTATTCGAGACGATTTCTTTGAATTTTTATTACTCATACTAGTGAATATTGATTATTGTTTAGATAAAATATAAAAAATTTAGTATGATTCTATAAACAATGGAATAATGTCTTTCTTATGAAATTATATTTTTTAAAGTATAAAAATTGAAAAATAACATTTTATTTTATGAAAATTGTCATTAATTTATTAATTTAAAAAACAAAAGTACGAGTGCGTTTTAATTTGTGAGTGTACCATATATTAAAGCTCCCGTTAATCTTTTAAGTCTTGCTATTTGAATTTATTGACGCAAAAGTTAATGTTATTCATTACAAGATGAAAAATAACAACCAAGACAGAAAATTAGAAACCAAGTATATAGTTCGCACGAAAAAAGCATCTCTTATTTTTATTTTGAGGGAAAGACAACCAAGTTCCTCTAAGCACGAAAACTAATTCTTATACCCAAATGAAAATAAACAAAATTCTTTTTATCTAAATTTTTCCCCAATGTTTCAAACACCATTGGGTGCATGTTTCCCATTTTCATTTGAATATTTTTCATATCCAAATCCATCAGTCCTCTCCTCTAGGAATCTCTTCACTATCTCCTTGCTTGGCTTAATCACAATCTCTTGATACAAATGTTTATAATCTTCTCCCCTTAAAAGGGCCTCAAAGACTTCCGTAGAATCAATTTTGTACAACATCGGTCCAAGCATATGAGCCATGTTCTGGATCTTCGAGAGTTGATTTTTAGCTAGTATGCAAGTGTTCTGTTTGGTTTTTTCAATAGCTTCCTTCAATATCTTTTCCTTTATAGCATCATCAATGCCACTTTTCTTTTCTATCGCAAAAAAAGAATCAAGCTCAGGAACCCCAATAGCCCTTCTAATTCCCTTTGTGTTGTCTGCCCCAGGTACAAAATATTCTCGAATCTCATCAACCATCCCTGCCTGAACCATTTCATCAACTCTTTTGCCTACATATTGATATAGAGGAGGCAAAGACACGTCTACCCAAATGAAACAACAATCGTATTTTGAAAGAATTGAAATGGTCGGGTCCTCAACTAATTTTTTTAGATAAGAATTGGACCCTCCTACAATAATAGGTAGGTGTCCATTGCCAATTATGAGATCTAGAGATTCAACCACGTGGTTGCAGAAATCATTAGTAGTAAAATCATATTTAGGGTCATCGATGATGCCTATTATGTGATGCGGAATCGAGCAGCGTTCAGATTCCGGTACCTTATTTGTGACGATATCAAGACCCCTATAGACTTGAATCTTATCTGAGTTGATAATTTCAGCAGAGTAATGAGTACCCAAGTTGATGGAAAGTTTAGTTTTCCCAGTTCCTGTTGCACCCAATATGAACAAAACCTTGTTCTTCTTTTCAGCTAGGGTTGAGGTAGTGAAAGCCATGAGATTTTTTGGATGAAAAATCTGAAGAATAAAAAAAGCAACATATAAAAAATAAAAAAATTAGGAATAAGTAAATTTGAACTAATTTAAAGTAAAAAATGCATTATTCCTAGCTATCATCTTAGTCAGATAGTATGTTATACCAAGAAGAGGGTTGATTGAAACTCTGTTATTAGAGTTAGAACTTGGTTGTGAATAATGTGTGAGGACACTTACAATTTTTATTTTTGTGATGTGAAAAGTGAACTCAACTATGCGCTATATATTGATATCAAGGAAACCATGCAATATCTTATAATATAGTGTTGGTAGCAACTGTTATTAATTAAAATAATATTTAGTCTTTCTCAAGAGATAAGATAGGAAAAAAAAATAAAAAAAATAAATTCTTTTTATTTTTGGTCAAATCGAAAAGTTTATTGTTATATGGGTAACTATTAAATATTAATTAATATTGCAGTCAAAAGTATTGAAATAATAATATAGTTACCTACTATAAATATGAATATAACCTTATAACATATTATTTAATAAACATAGTAAGAAATTTATGATAGTAAGAATTATATAATTGTCTTTAATTCGGTCAATGGTCATACAAACTTTTTAAAATTTATTATTTTCTAGCTATATTTTTCTTTTTGAACAATTTTTTTTAGCTATCCTTTTAGTAAGGGTGTGAATTATTTCAAGAAGAGGGGTTATAAAATCTTTGTTGTCACATTAATAATTTTGTTCATAAATAAATAATATGTAAATTAATTTATTATTTTGTTTGAGATGAGTAAACTCAATTGTTGTATATCTTTTACATTTTAAACTTGAATTTATTTTGAGTAAAAAGCTTAAAAATGTTTGGTCATATTGTCTAATAGGATTGTACAAAATACGACTATGTCTTACAACTCATCCCAACAATAATGCATTGGGCCAGGTCTGACCCGATGAAAAGAAAAATATAATAAAGGAATGACAAGGACATAACGGAAACATGGACCGAGTTCAGGTTACCCCTCGGGTTACTCGTCCCGTCCCAATAAAAACTGAGGACGATCCTCCTGGACCTAGGAAAATGGGTCTATTGGGTTGAGATATGTTGTGTTGTGGGATGAAGTTTGTCGTCGTCCGTTGTGGTCCTTCATGAGTCTTTCTCCACTAAAGGAGGGTGGTGTACGTACCTGCACGTGCTCGGACGTTTAAGTCATTGAGGGCTTAAGAGAGTGCTGCTAAAATATGATTAATGTAATCTTGGGTGAAACCTTCTATTACAAAATAATATATAATTGTCTTTAATTCGGTCAATGGTCATACAAACTTTTTAAAATTTATTATTTTCTAGCTATATTTTTTATTTTTGAACAATTTTTTTTAGTTATCCTTTTAGTAAGGGTGTGAATTATTTAAAGAAGAGGGGTTATCGAATCTCTGTTTTCACATTAATAATTTTGTTTGTAAATAAATAATATGTAAATTAATTTATTATTTTGTTTGAGATGAGTGAACTCAATTGTTGTATATCTTTTACATTTTAGACTTGAGTTTATTTTTGAGTAAAAAGCTTAAAAATGTTTGGTCATATTTTCTTATATGGTTGTATAAAATACGACTATGTCTTACAACTCATCCTAACAATAATGCATTGGGCCAGGTCTAACCCGATGAAAAGAAAAATATAATAGAGGAATGACAAGGACATAACGGAAACATGGACCGAGTTCATGTTACCCCTCGAGTTACTCGTCCCGTCCCAATAAAAATTGAGGACGATCCTCCTGGACCTAGGAAAATGGTTCGGTTGGGTTGAGATCTGTTGTGTAGTGGGATCAAGTTTGTCGTCGTCCGTTGTGGTCCTTCATGAGACCTTCTCCACTAAAGGAGGGTGGTGTAGGTACCTGCACGTGCACGGATGTTTAAGTCAGTGAGGGCTTAAGAGAGTGCTACTAAAATATGATAAATGTAATCTTGGGGGAAACCTTCTATTTTTGGAGACCCTTTTCTATTTTTGGAGATCCTTGATGGTTTTATCCGATACTTGCTAAATGTAATCTCGGACCCAAATTGAGGGAGGGAGTCCCGTGGTGGAGACGAGTAGGGATCATCTCCATTATTAAAATAAATGGATATTGTCAAGAAAGAGATAAACACAAAAAATAAGTGGTGGGTCATGTCATTAAATGAGTCTAACCACCATTAATTATTTCGATTTTTTATTGTGTCTTTATCTCTCGAAATAGAAAAAATAGAGAAGATTCTAAATAGAGATGATCGTAATTCGATGGAGACAGACACCTTGAGCTCACAAACCCTTAATGTTGACATTAATTGTATGTTTATAAACCAAAACTAAACTAATGAAAATGTCCATTTATTTTGAAAAATGGAGAGGATCTCTACTCCACAATTTGATTGTTAAAATGTTGACAAAATGACAGATATTTGTAGTGCCTACTAGCAAGAGTCTTTATAACAAAGTATGCATCACCCGAGTTGGCAACCTCTCCGTTTACAATTTTCTCATTTTATCTATTTAGAAAGATAAAGACACAAAAAATCTTGAAAAGAGTATATGATAATTAAGGATGGCGGGACCTATTTATTGAAAGCATTCACTATCTCTTTTTCGTGTCTATCTCACTCCAAATTGTATAATCCATTTATTTTTACAAATGAAGAGGATCCTTACTCGTATCACCCATGGTTTGAGCACGCCTTAGTTGAAGCAATTGAGACATGTCTTTCTTGTCACACAATTTATCAGTAGGGAATCGAATTAGGAAACTTTGGATTTTTGAGGTAAAATGATACTTTGTATTCGGTGGTAAAGTTTTTTTTTTTTTTTTTAGGAAATCTTTCCTATTACTGATTTCACAGTCCTATCCTACTAGCACTATCCATAAGTCCCTTCTCTTGCTTATTTGGAAGCAGTTCTACCATCCCTTCAAATTTGCCTTATTCGTATTCATTTGCAGCATAAATTATACCCCTTGTGGTGGATCATCTCAAAATCTATATCGACAAGACAAAGATCTCAACAATCGAAAGGATAAAACTTGAATATTTATACAATATTAATTTCAGTATAGAAAAGAAGGGCTCTCAGGATTCAAACTCAAAAACTTTTAGTTTTATTGATCTAATATAACTAAATATGTAAGATAATCAACCAACTAAATATATAAACTATTTTTTGGTAGTGATTTAATTTTTTTGGTAGTGAAATATATAAACTATTGATTGAAGGTCAAATATTAATAATTTTATTCCTAATATATAACATGTGAAAACTCGTCATAATTGTCTCACCCAAGAAAATGATATTGGTGTAAGTGGTTCAGACAAAACCAACTAAACTGAGAATCCAAATCAACCCAAACCAATAACGTATTTGACTTTGTTTGGTTCATTTTAAAACCAAACCAAATTGACCTAAACCGATCTAGTTTAATTCGGTTCTCGGTTGTTTATTTTGAGATCTAAAGAACCGATGAATTGAACTGATGCTTACCACACCCCTTCAATCTAATAAGATCATTTCGTCTTCACCTCACACACACTTAAGTAAAGTTAGGATAATGCATTGGAATTTGGCGATTCAAGTTGAAATTGAATTGAAATTTTATTTTAGTGTGGAAGTGTTTTTTTTAATTTGACGGCTAATCTAATTTTAGGATGTTGTATGCATGAAATAATAATTCATGAAATATTTAGTATATATTGTATGCATGAAATACAAATTTATGAGAATACGAATTTTTTATTTGTATTTTCAAACAAACCAATAAATTGAACCAAACCGATTAGTTTGGTTCGGTTTCATATTTTAAAAAATAGTAAAAATCGAACCAAACCATATTGATGAAAATTTCATTGGTTCCAAGGACGGATCCATGTTAAGGCTATGCGGGGTTAAAGCCCCACATCCAACTTTCCTATTTTTTTATATTATAATTAGGGTAATAGTTATTTTTGGTCCCTGGATATGTAACGAGTAGTCATAATAGTCTCTTAATGTATTAAAATTTCAAAATAGTCTTGATTTTGCGCTTTGCTAATCAAAATAGCCCTGAAGTGACAACTAGTAAGTATATTAAAAGACTAATATGACAATATTAACAAATTATTTTAATGTTAGAGACTATTTTGACTACAAAAGTGCACAATCAATGACTTTTTTTAAATTTTGAACATTGAGAGACTATTATGGTTACTCCTTACGCATTCAGGGACCAAAATAATTATTACCTCTTATAAATAAAACATAATATGCTAAGAATAAGACCAACAAGTCAACAACCTTGTGCAAAACTTGTGGAAACAAATAAGTGCAACACATTTGCTATGATTTATAAACTTTTGAAGTTGGTTTTACTTTTGTCGGTAACAACTACAAATGTTAGCAACTTAGATTTTAGCTCCACATACACCAAATATCTGGATCTTCCCCTGATCGGTTGAAACATTTTTTTGATTGAAAACTAACCCAAACCAAACTGATAACACCCTTAATTGACCATATTCAAATTTGGAGAGATTTGCCTCATGTCATAACATATGAGCGTTCGTAGAGCTTTGCACTCATAGTATCGTTTGAGTCATGTTTTGGACGCTAACTCTCAACATAAAAAGTTTGGATCAGTCCCACGCCCCACTTAGCATGTGGGAATAGTTGCCTCATGCAAGAAAATGACATTGACAATACTCATATTTGAAGGGCTTTACATCACACAGCTCCCTGCTCACATGTGTGAAACTTGTTCATTTCGAATGAATAATGCAACAAAATCATTATTTTACTGGTTTAGAAGGACACAATCTATACATATAAAAAAGTTTCGGTGTCATATTCCAAAAAAAGACCCCAACCAGAAAGAAATTATTACATGATCCTAGACCAATACATTATTTGTGATCTTTGATTAATTATAGTTTGACACGATTAAGATTTTTACATTGTTGTTGAAGTAATAAAATTCCAAAAATAATCAAACTTTTTCGGAAATAAACATGCAAGGTACTCGTATAATTATAAAAGAGTTTTGGACCTTATAAATAAATACCCTTAATTTATTTCAACTTCCTACATCAAAAACCACCTAAGTTACTCCACAAAAATGGAGAGAAACCCATCCATGTCCTTCATCCTCTTCCCCTCCTTCCTCCTCCTTCTCCTCTTCCTCCCTACCTTAGCCTTCTCTCTTTCTCCACCACCACGCCGACACCACTGCCACCCCGACGACCAAAATGTCCTCCTCAAGATCAAAGACCATTTCCACAATACAAGCCTCTTCTCAACCTGGACTCCACAAACAGATTGTTGCAAATGGCGCATAGTCTTATGCAAGAAAATCCCAAAAACCACAATCTACCGCGTCAACTTCCTCGAGATCGACGGTGCTGATGACCTTATCGGTACGATCCCCCCACTCATTGCTGACCTACCGTACCTGGAAACCCTCATATTCCGCAACCTCCCTAACCTCACCGGTCCTATACCTCAAGCCATTGCGAAACTTCCTCACCTTAACTTCGTGCTCCTTAACTGGAACAGCCTAACCGGTCCTATCCCTGATTACTTTAGCAAGCTCACCAATTTAGCCACCTTAGGGCTTAATAACAACCATTTAACCGGTAGGGTTCCGGCTTACCTCGGCCAGCTTCCTAAGCTTGTAGGCCTAGATGTGAGCCACAACCAGCTTTGTGGTCCTATACCAAAGGATGGAGGGAAGTTGCAAGGGTTTGATCCGTCGTGGTTTGAGAATAATAAGTGTTTGTGTGGTGCTCCCTTGGCCCCTTGCAAGGCCTAGTTAACTAAAGGGATGCATGCTTAATAAATGGACTTCATGTATTATTGTGCTCTTGTTTATGCATGGTTTGTACGTTAACCAGTTAAGAGAAATGCAATCTAATTATAATTAGCATGGATAGTCTATGTTTTAAGTACGTTCTCATCTTCTTAAATACTTCACGAATAGCAATTATTATTTCAGGCACTGCTATATATCACGGTTAAATACTTCACCAATAAAGAGTAATTAATGGATTGATAGATAGACATCTTTAATGTGTACACTTTTTGTACCACTTTAAAAAATTTCAGTTAATCAAATATATGGTTTGTGTGAGCACATATTTATTTTTAGTTGCGTGACAACTAGTTTTTCAGAATTTATTTGGTTAACTAAGTGGAAAAATAGTGGCCACGCATATTTTATTGCGCGACCACATTTTTTAGTTTCTAAATAGTGGTCACGCAACCGAAAAAATGTGGTCACACAGACAATATATTTTATTAACTAAAATTTTATAAAATAATACAAAAAGGTGTACACATTAAAGATATCTACCAATCTTTATCGTAAATAAATCACGAATCACATATATTCTATAGTTGTTAACCATTAAAATGAAAATCAAACACTGCATGTTCAAAAAGTAACCTTCTATGTTCTATGTTGTACATATTCACTTTTATTTTGTCCCTCGTGCAAGAGACTTAGTTTAAACCATTTTTTATTTGTTTTTATTTTTTTATTTTTTATGGTAAACCATGATTATCATTATCCAAACATTTTTCCTATTGCAATGGAAAGTGGCTGAAGTATCTTATTATCGTGAGATTAAGCATTTTCCCTTATTATTTCTTGCAGCTAAGATAAAACGTAAGTTTCATAATTAGTATGCAGATATATAAATCTGTAGGTACAAACACATACTCCCTTCTATTGAATAATTAATGTATCTGCTTTACAATATAGATCAGATACATTAACTACACAATGAATCTAAAAAAAAATCTTTTCTTATATTTGAGATCGGATGGAATAGTGTGGTGAGATAGTTTTAGAGGTATCCTTCTTTACTCCAAAAACTGTTGTATTATTCTTGTGGTGGGTTCCCAATATAGACCTAGGAATTAATGGATGACACATCATCATGTCCTGATTAAAATTCGGCATGTGACGTTTTAAATGTATAGTCACATGTGGTTACAATGGCTTGACCATTTATTACTAATTACCACTGCTCTGACCATCTATTTTATAGAACTACTTTACAATAAAAATAGCATTAAAAAAAATTGTTTAGGTCACAAATTTATCTAACAATATGTTACTTTTACTAAAGCGAAATGCTAACCGGTGCCCCGGAGCACTGGTTAAGGATACTAAAAAGGGAAATTATATAGTAATTATTGCATTGAAAACTGTGTAATTAATCCATAAATAAGTCAACAAAGTTTTCTTTTATGGTAATAAATTCCTTTTTTTGTATGCTTAACCAGTGCCCCGGGGGCACCGGTTAGCATGACCCTTAAAATAAATCAAGTTGTTTGGGCTCCAGTGGCAAGGAGCTCATTCCAATGACGTACCCTAAGGATACCGGGTTCGATTCTCAGGGGGAACAACGTTTGGCCAGTGCGCATGCCTCTACGCACGAGCCGGATTAGTCGCCCATCTTTAGTGGGTCGGAAACCGGCGCGAAAGCCGAAAAAATACTCGTACAAAAAATCTTATGCAAACCCCTTTTCAAGGATAAATGGTTTCTTTTCATCTGAATTAAAACATTAATCAATTTATCTTTGAGAGAAAATTTGTAAATTTTAATAATTTCACCGGCTAAAATCAATTTTAAATAAGTTACATGGTATCTCCCCCTTAAAAAAAAGAAGTTACATGGTATTTTGTCAAATACTCAATATTATACCTAACCTTTAAGTATTAGTATTTCTAAAGCCCAATGATACTTGAATTAGACACGTTTTGTGTTAGAGCCTCACTAATTGCAACTTTAAAGTACTGTAATGAAATTTCTTAACGATTGTTGAAGATAAGATGATTTCATATTAATGTTTGAGCCACAAGGTTTTATTTACTTTAGACACAAGTCAGGTGTCGTGTCTTCACCCTATATTTCTTTTTAACCAACCAGCATGATATTATTTGACAAAAACAAAACGATGTTAATGCATTCAAGTTGATAAATTACATCAACAAAAATAAATCATATATTTAATATTGCTAAAAATATAAAGGATGAATATACGAGCAAATTCACAACATATAAATTAATAGCATACAACGACAAAATACTTACAAATAATATGATCAGATTAAAGTGACTGAAATATTTGTGCATTTAGATTTATAACGTTGACGCCGAAATTATTAATTGAATTTGTAATTGATTGATGTTGATTTTTCAATATAAACCAAACGAACACCGCAACAAAACGAAAAAACAAACAATCTCACACAAGATACACGTCACACTGCAGCGGAATTTTTTTTGCCATGTGTTATGCATCTATATACACCTAAATGGATGACCTCTTAAATGAAATAAATTTGAACTCTAAGTACAACCTATATTAAGTACCAGAAGCAACTCAACAAATTGTCTATGACAACTATTAAAGCAAACAGATACACTATTAGATACACATTTTTTTTGTTTTTTCTTTTTTGTGTTTTTTATACAACTTACCGACAAATTTGATTTTCTGCCCTCCTTTGCTATTAAGTTTGAAAAGTTGTTGTCTAATAAGTTTTTTCAAGTTTATATGCATAAAGTTTTTGATTTAAAAAGTGGAAAATAATGGGTCATGTACTAGATTTGATGCTTTGAAATAAAGAAATGTTCATAGTATTAATATTTGAACCAATTAGTTACATATGTTTTGATTCAATGTGGAACTATTTATCTGTTTACTTTCAAATTTATAGGAGGTTTGAAAGTATAAAATTTACAAATGATTTTTATTCTATGCTTTTTCAGGTTTGACATGAAGAATAATTTTACAAATGAATTATTGTGTTTTAAGTAAATTAGAAAGATTTACATGTGTAGTGGATTTACCACCACTAGTAGTATTGCAGTCAATAAAAAAACAATTGGTTAAGGAACCAATAGATTTCAACATTGAGTAAATTGGATCACGAGAAGCGAACTTAGTATCCATTAAGTACAACAAATCCAGGTTGTGAGTTAACAAGAGCCAATTAAGGGCCTTGACTTCTCATGGGTGTCCCAACCCACGACAGTTCCAAGAAATAAGATTCATGATTGCTAGTCAAGCTCTCTTAGTAGGCTTTTTATCTTTTGTATGTTTGGTAAATTTTGACTAACATCATTCCTTATGTTGTTGTCATACATGGTCTTCCTCTCCTTATAGAAAAGACTCTTAAGGCCCATATTATCATGTGATTGCTTCTATTCATGTGCTTATTGAGCTGGGTTTTTTATAGAGTCAATTCTCCCATCTTCCATATCATCTCTTGTGGTAGAGAGTTGTAACTACTATAGCTTAGGGTCCGTATTTATATTTTTGTGAATATTCTATTTTCATGCATACAAATTTATTTTATTTATGATTTTGTGTTTAACTATTACATTAGCATAAATTCAGTATTACTTGAAAAAGTAATTATTGTCAATTTGGATTTGTCTACATACTTGACTATGATCTTTACCATCAAAACATTTTGTTGTGAATGCATATAATTTCTTTATAGAAGACATCCATTGAGTTGTTTGTGATTGCATTTTTCATAATTATGTGCAAGTGTGTCTCTTGTGATTCAAGGAAGCGGACACATAGTGAATGAGAAAGACATACAAGAAGCAGAGCTAAAAAATGGAAATACAGTGTGAAAGTGAAAAGCACAATGCCACCACTTGAAAAATGGTTTGTATTAGTTCTTTATATATCAGAGTCAAGGCAAATATGCATGTTGATTTTGAATTAATGGTCAGGAAGTATATAGTTATTTATGAGGGACATTGTTATCATTGCGCCTTTTTTATTACGAGGTGCTTCTTTCTCATTTTTTGACTCACATAAACTACATATCTCATAGCACACTCCAGAAGATTGAATGTGATATGTGATCTGTAGTTTATATGAGTCAAAAATGAGAAAGAAGCACCTCGCAATAAAAAAGGCACAATAATAACCATGTCCCTCATAAATAACTATATGCTTAGTTACCATTAATTCAAAACTAACCGACATATTTCCATGACTTTGATATAGAAAGAACTAATACAACCCCTTTTTTCAAGTGGTAGCATTGTGCTTTTCACTTTCACACAGTATTTCCATTTTTTGGCTCTACTTCATGTATGTCTTTCTCATTCACTCGTTGCCCGCTTCCTTGATTCACAGGAAACACACTTGAACATAATTCTCAAAAATGCAATCACAGACAACTCAATGGATGTCTTCTGTAAAGAAATTATATGCGTTCACAACAAATTGTTTCGATGGTAAAGATCATAGTAAGATTTGTAGATAAATTCAGATTGACAGTAGTTATTTTTTCAAGTAATACTGGATATATGCTAATGTAATAGTTAAACACCAAATCATAAACGAAATAGATTTGTATGCATGAAAACATAATATACACGTAAATATAAATATGGACCTTAAGCTATGGTAGTTACAACTCTCTACCCCAAGAGATGACAAGGAAAATGGGAGAATTGGCTTTATCAGCAACAAAAAAAAAACAGCTCAATAAGCATAAGAATAGAAGCAATTAGATGATAGTATGGACCCTAAGAGTCCTTTCTACAAGGAGAGGAAGACCATGTATGACAACAACACAGTAATAGTTGAATCAAATAGAAACCGAGTTGGAAATTAAAGCACAAAATTACAGCACGTAGAACAGATATGAGAATCAAATCAATTACCTCTCTAGCTCACTCAAGCAACAACGATACAATCTCTGCCTCAATCATGGCTTGCCTATCAACATAAGCTTTATGTGCCATAATCATCAAAATGTATGAAGCCTTCTCTTGACATTCAGGTGAATCTGAGAATGAAGATTTCTCCGAGCAGTCCAACGAGAGGAGAAATTGCTTCGACTAATGCAAACGAACCTCTTCGCTCTGAAGATAGAAGAAGAAGGGATGATTCGAGCAATGAATAGTGAGCGATAAAGAAAGTAAATGAATTACTTTCTCAAATTTTGGGTTTTATAATGGTGAAATGAAGAGGAAAAATAATGAATATTGAGATGTAATCAATTGATGAAGGTGAAGAAGAGATAGAAGAAGAAGAATCTGGCGATGAAGAGAGAGAAAGAGGGAAGGAAAATGATTTTGAACTAAGAGATTTTGGTGTTATATGGGAGGGCACAAAAGTAATATCCCCTGTTGCGCTTAATTTTTTTTGTGTGTGTGGGACCATGAAACAATCTTTTTTTGTGAACCCTATTATTAAAGGTCATTTTGAGAGGACCATGGGTGGACCTTTAAAATTAAGGACTATATTAGGGGCTTCCTGATTTTCATTTCCTCTTAAAGCCTTTATTTCTCATTTGAGCAAAGTAAGGTAATACATTATAACATTAAAGAAAGAAACAAGTAAAGTCAATATAAGTTGAAAAACAAAAATAAATGCAACAAACCTTAAATAAAGAAAATCAATTTAAAAAATGACCTAGATTGAAATTAATTTTCACCTAGATATGAAGAATGAAACAAGATTTGAGTACATTAATGGTTGACAACAACAAAAAAAATTCTTTCTAAAAGACACTAAATGGAGAAGGGCTAATCACAAAAACGTAATACATGCATAAAAAAAAGTAGAAGATACTAACACACTCATTCCAACTTTGAAGAGGACCGAAGCATTCACGTTTTAAAGTTAGTGAAGCTCACACCAACACTAAATCTTCAACCAAAGCAATGTGTAAATTCACAAATGCAAATGTTAAGAAATCAAAAAACACAAAGATTGCGGAAAATCATACCAGGGAAAATCAAAACCCTAACTCAGTGAAGATCAAATCTCAATTCACAAAAATGTTGGCTCTAAAAGATGGCGGTGAGAATGGAGGGTTATAAGGGATCAAGAACAGGTGAGAATGGAGGGTTTTGACGGATTGGCTACGAACAAAAAATGGCGGAAGCAAAATATAGGATGGTGGTGAGAGATAACCATAAAGAGTGATGAATTGATTTAGGGTTTGATTTCCCTAAATGACGAACGAAAATGGGGAGAGTGGGATGGATTTTGTGGTTTTTCACCCAAATTTAATTCACGCTAATACTATTCCGACCATCGTCGGTACAAATATGTCATAGCGGTTCAATGGTACAAATCATCATCGTTAGTAGGAAATAAACAAACGACGGCGGTTGTGGTAAAATTGTCGACGTCTTCACCCTACTAGCACCATTTACTCTTTTCTTTAGCCTGCTAGAACCATTTTCTTTGTATTGGAAGGTGTTGTGTAAGAAGATGATCATTTAGAAAGGTGATTACGCAACAAAGGATGGACGATTTACAGACTGGTTACCTGAGAGTTGTAGGTTGAAAATGTTTGGAGGTAAAACCTTCCACACCCTGTTGTCATACCTAGTATAGTCCTCCTTTTTTTTATGTTGGGTTGCTGGTGTTAGATAAAATAAAGCAACTTTTATGAATGATATCATGTCTTATTTGAGAGATATTTAAATAAAATATAGGATTAATTGCACTTTTGGTCATCAATTTTACCAAACTCACAAAAATAACATCCTTTTTTTAAATCAATCTTTTTTGTCCTTCTATTTTTAAATTTGTTGCAGTTTTGGTTCAAGCCATGTTTTTTACTCAAAAATTGTTTTTTTTTATTTTGCACAAAAACAAGGTGATTGATTGTTCAAATGTTAAATATGAAGCCAAAATATCACTTTGAAGAGCAAAATTCACGATTTTCAAGGCATAAAACATGGGTTGAGACCAAAATTATAACAAATATAAAAATAAAGTTAGATTTATAATTTTTTTTTTTTTTGTGATTTTACTAAAACAGGAGTCCAAAAGTAATATTAAACCTATAATCTTTAAAACTCACTTGTCACCTAATATACCTTTTTTTTTTGGTTAAAAATATAAGGTCCTCTTAGAGAAAAGAAAGCAAGAAACAAATTCATTCTCCAAAGAAGTCCATTTACCCTTGTGTATATTTAGCATGTTTATTTTATCAATAATTAACATGATTTGTTTTCATAAAATTATATTTATTTTTTGTGCAAGTTTTCATAAAGTTTTATAATGCACTGTTTATACATTAACATGATTTGTTTTCATAAAGTTATATTTTTTTTTTGAGCAAGTTTTCATAAAGTTTTTATAATGCATTGTTTATACTTTTGAAAAGAATGATAATTTCTCATAAAAAAAGACAATGAGAATTTTTTTTCTTTTGAGGGGGAAACAATGAGATTTATATAGTATATATTAATAGTCAATGAATAAGTTCCAAAAAATTAAAAATAGTCAATGATCCCTTAAGAATAGATTTTTGAATACATTAATGGTTAACAACAACAAACATATTTTCAAAAGACACTCAATGAAGCAAATCTAATAAAAAAAAACATAATCCTTACGTAAAAAAAGTAAGATACTCACAATATCATTCCATCTTTGAAGAAGACTAAAATATTCAAGCTTGAACGTTAGTGGAAATTCACACAAACACCATATCTGCAACCAGGAAAATAGGTAAATTAACAAACGCAAATGATAAGAAATTTAAATACACAGAGGTGGCAGAAAATTGTATTGGGAAAAAACAAAACACTAACTCATTGGAGATCGAACCTCAATTCACAAAAATGATGGCTCTGAAAGATGGTGAGAATGGAGGGTTTTGAGGGTTATGAAAGAAGAGATGAAGATATTGACAATAAACCAAAGAAGCAGTAAATCAAGTTTTTTACTTAAGTCATGGATTTTTTCTAGAGAGAAAAATTGAGATTTTTCGGACAAGATCGAAGAAGATAATCAGATAGAGATGATGAAGATGTGGTGAGTGTTGTGTTGCTGAGTTTTTTGTGTGTGAGAAATGCTGAGTGTGGCGGCTGCTGAGAGGTAGAGAGAGGCTATGGAGGTGTGGTGGTGAGTTCATGTTTCTACTTTCTAGGGCTATGTATATGTTAGATAATTCAGTTGGACTGTACTTTTAGTTTTTGGCCTGCAAATAACAAAAAAATATTGGGCTTAGTTGGATTTTTGGTCGATTTCAGCTAGGCCGGTTTTGAATTTAATAAAACTAGGCTCAACCGTTTAAGCCCAGACAAACCCATTTTTTTTATTTCTTCACCCGAGACCTGTTTTAAGTCGCCCCGATGTTAAAATAAACACAGATTCTATCCCTACAATTTGAGATTTTTCTTTTTGTTTATTTACTTTTACCTATTATGACATAGAAGTATGAGCGAGATCATGCAAAATGGTCGACAGAAAGATGTGTTATTTATAGATGGGTCGAAAATTACGAGGATAATAAAATTATCATCAGTAACAAGTGTTTCAATTATTGTTGATAATCTTTACCCTTTAGTTGTAGAATTATTTATTTTTGATTATTTACATTTTTTTCAAATTTACGAGGTGTTAATGGTAGTGATGTAAATTATATATGTTTTCTTGTTTAGTATGCAGTAGTCAAATAATAGTCCACCAAGAATGCTATGGTGCAAAGCATGTTTAGGATTTTACTTCTTGGGTTTGTACAGTATGTGAAACTCCTGATGTTGAAAGAGACTATTGCCTTTGTCCAGTAAAAGGCATGTCAATCATACTGGATTGACGCGCCTTTTACTGGACAAAGACAACACTCTCTTTCAACATAAGGAGTTTCACATACTCTACAAACCTAAGAAGTAAAATCCTGAACATGTTTTGCACCATAGCATTCTTGGTGGACTGTTATTTGACAAATGCATAATAAACAAGAAACCTTATATAATTGACATCACTACCTTTAACACCTCGTAAGTTTGAAACAAAATGTAATTAATTGAAAATAATTCTCTAAGTAAAGGGTAAAGATCATTAACAATAATTGAAACACATGTTACTGATGATAATTTTATTATCCTCCCAATTTTCGACCCATCTACAAATAACACATCCTTATGCTGACCATTTTGCATGAACTCGCTTATACTTCTCAGTCATAATAAGTAAAAATAAATAAATCTTGAATCTTGATGTTGCCACTTGTATGGTCGAAGATACTGACTTATGTGCTCATAAATACATATTTTATCAATCAATTATTACTTTTTAGAAATACTCTTTGGCCTTATGAATGATCCCTAGTTAAAAATAAATAGAGCATATTTAATTAAATAAAATAAAAATTAAAGAAAAACGGTATTTTCATTTTTATATAAAAAAAATGCATTTTCATTAATTCATCAATGTTACTATTAGAGGGGGGAAATAACGACGAGACATGGTGAAGAAGCTCTTCTCTTCCTGAATTTGTGAGTAACTCCAATTTTTTGAGATCTCTCTTACTACCAATCACTCAATTTCAGACTCACAGACTTGAATGATTCTTCTACGATCCTTTATAATTTTTACCCAATTGCGTTTTGCTATGATTTTCATGATTTCCTTTTAGAATATTCTTTTCTCATTTCAGCAAAGTAAAGTAAATTTTTATTCTCTACTTTATAACCCCAAGGAAAGAAACAAGTAAATTCAATATGAGTTGAAAAACAAAATGCAATGAATCCTATACAAAGAAAATCAATTTATAAAATTAATGATCTAGATTGAAATTAATTTTCACCTAGATATATGAAGAATAGATTTTTGAATACATTAATGATTAACAACAACAAAAATATTTTCAAATTACACTGAATGGAGCAAATCTAATCACAAAAAAACACAATTCATGCATCAAAAAAGTAAAATACTCACAATATCATTCCATCGTTGAAGAAGGCTTAAATATTCAAGCTTGAACGTTAGTGGAAATTCACACAAACACCAGATCTGCAACCAAGAAAATATGTAAATTAACAAACGCAAATGATAAGAAATTTAAATACAGAGAGATGGTAGAAAATTGTATTGGGGAAAAACAAAACACTAACTCACTAGAGATCGATCCTCAGTTCACAAAAATGATGGCTCTGAAGGATGGTGAGAATTGAGAGTCTGATGACTCTGAAAGAAGAGATGAAGAAATTGACAATAAACCAGAGAAGTAGTAGATATGGTGAGAAGCAGTAAATCAAGCTCTTTACTTAAGTCATGGATTTTTATGTTTTTGAATCTAGATCCAGTATTCTTGAAACTAAGTTTTATCTTCTCCTGTTGAACAATCCAAAAAGTGAGATTTAGACAAAAAAATTGAGAAAAAAATTGAGATTTTTCGGATAAGATCAGATCAGAGAATCAAACAGAGACAATGAAGGTGTGGTGAGTGTTGTGTTGCTAAGTTTTTTGTGTGTGAGAACTGTTGAGTGTAGCGGCTGCTGAGAGGCAGAGAGAGATGATGGATGTGTAGTGGTGAGTTGATGTTTCTACGTTCTAGGGTTTCTAAGGCTATATATGTTGGATAATTCAGTTGGACTGCACTTTTAGTTTTGGGCCTGCAAGTAACAAAAAGATATTGGGCTTAGTTGGATCTTCAGTCGGTTTTGGATTTAACAAAACCGAGCTCGACCGTTTATGCCCAAACAAATCCATTTACTCTTACACATAGTTAGCGTATTTTTTTTTTAATTTTTTTTTATCAATAATTATCATGATTTGTTTTCATAATATGATTATTTGTGCACTACTTATATACAGTTTTATAAAAGAACGGGAATTTCTCATGAAAAAAATAAAAGAATGAGATTTATAAAGTAGTTAATAATAGTCAATGAATAAGTTCCCAAAAAAATAGTCAACGTTCTGGTAAAAAAAAAACCTTAAAGAATGTTCCAAAAAAATAAAAATAGACAAAGAGAAAGAGTCAATGATAAAAATAAGGACATTGCAATATAAAAGCATATCAATTAAATGATTTCTCAATATGTGTTTTTTTACATGGGTATTGAAAATATTAGATTACTACAAATATAATACCATGAAGGAGTATTAAAATATTTTTACTAAAAATATATTATTGTGTATGAATTATCTCTCAATTCCTCTGAAAAATATGTATGAATTATTTCTCCATAAATCATTATTGTGTTAAATGTTAGCAATATAGAATTAAAAACATATTTGATTAATGACCTAAAAAACATGGTTGATTGATTAAAAAGTGATTGATTGTTCAAATTGTTCCTATAATATACGTGAAATTTGAAAATTGCCTATGTTAAAATAAACATAGATTCAATCCCTACAATTTGAGATTCTTCATTTCGTTTATCTTCCAACAGTCTAGTCACATAGAAAGCGATGTTGTGATAGAGAATCTTGCCATGTGGCTACTGCAATGTGAATATTTTTAATGACATGGCAATTTTTTTCAAGAAATTTGTAATTTTAGGCAACGAAAAATCATAATTAATTCATTACTTGTTTAAAAACTATAAAATTTTATGATGTGCATTGATATGGAAGACCATATCACATACACTTTATTATACTTTGACTATTCAACATGTCCAGCTCTGGTTGAGCGTTCAAGTCACGTGAACTCCAGTTTTAGTGCGCTTAGCTCAGCTTGATCGTGCATGTCATGTTTAGCTCAACTCCACCCTTCATAATGTTGAGCTCACTATGACCATTTAGGTCATGTCTAGCTGAACTCCACAATTCAACATTCCTATCTCAGCTCCACCAATCAACATGTTAGCTCAACTCCACCCATCATAATGTGGATCTCGGCCTAACCATTCATGTCATTCTTAGCTTAACTCCATGATTCATCAATCGTAGCTTAACTCCACCATTCACCATGCCTAGCTCAGCTTCACCCTTCAAAATGTTGAGCTAAGCTTGGCCATTTAGGTCATGGTTGGCTCAACACTACCATTCAAGTAATGTTTAGCCGAACTTGACCATTTAGGGAAACTAGAAATTTACCTCTTCCTCATGTTAATGTCCAAGTGAAAGTTGTGGTCCTCGTAAGAAGTGTTTCATGGCATGCCACACGTCATGCACAAACGAGTGATGTAGATGCCCGTGCTCCAGCTCTACGTGTCATGCACGGATGAGCTTCATAGAGAATGAGCAACCAACTCCACTGGTGGGCCGGGAAATCTAAAGAGAGACCCTTTAGGTTAAGAAAGTGATGACTATAAAAAATGACACTTGGAAAGCAAAAGGGGGTCCATTCATTATGGCAAAAACATTGTATTTCCACCTTAGTGATTTTGGAGTGTTCTTGGAGCTCCTCCTAGAAAGATCTATTGAATAGCTCATCTATTGTAACTTGTGTTTACATATGTGAACATGATGTTATAAACATGTCTATGAAATTGGGGACCGAAATTCGGTTCATGCATGCTTACTCGAAACAAGTTTGCGATTTTGCGTGTTTTGATCAAAAAATTAAAATAAATTGAGGCGTCTTTAGAAAGTTATGAAACTTTGCAAATCCTTTTTATGTATTTTTATAGAGGCATTTCAAAAGAATCAGCTCAAAATTTGATTTCTATGTCAAGATTTCAGTTGTTTTGGTTTTTGAGTTTATAACGCTTTAAAGATTCATAATTAATCTGTCTTTTGTCAGAAAATTTTAATTTTACATGGGAGGCCTTATTTTAACGTCCTAAACATGGCTGCGAAAAACCATGAAAAAGATCAATCACTAAGTCACTTTTTATGGATTTTATGCCTACAAAGAAGAAATTGTCCATTTTTTATTTATTATTTCAGCCCCTCAATTATCATTAGAAAAATAATTTAAGGCAACAAATTGTCGTGTCATCAGAAAAAATACATGTTACAAGAGCCACGCGACAAGATTCTATTTTTTGAGGACAAAAATAGAAAGAACATCAAATTAGAGTGGTAAAATTGCGTTTTGTACATAGGCATTTTTCAGTATATTACACGAGCAATTAAAAAATTAACTCATTAAAGAAACGTGCCGTAAGATTTAATTACTAATACACTTAAAATTAAACAACAAAAGTAACATAAGACATTTTTTTAAAATGTGCACCGGATTATGATGTTTGATTTTTGCAAATTTAAATCAGATTTGATTTTTTTGACTAAAATATTTGTTTCATGTTTTTTTTATATAATAGTGAAAAATATATGTCGCATATTATTTTTCATATTTATCACATATATATTTTTTTTATGTATCTTTGCCAAATATGTGTCTCGTATTTATTTATCTATTTATTTTATATTTATCAAGGACAAATTTGTTTTGTGTTTTTTATATTTATCAAAAACAAATATTTGTCTCGTATTTTATTATGTCTCAATGACAAATATGTGTCCCATGTTTTTTTTAAATATTTATTAGTGAAAAATATTTGTTATGTATTATTTTATGTATCAGTATCAAATTTTTATCTTGTATTTTTTTTATATTAATCCGTAAAGATATTTATCACACACTTTTTTTAATGTAAAAGCGATAAGTAACTTTCCCATGTTTTGTCATACTCTTTAGTGACAAATATTTGTCCAAAGTTTCCTCGGTTTTGTTAACCTTGGAAATAAGTTTCTCATCAATCTTAAGCAAGGTTGTCTCCAAGTTGTTAGAGACGACTACTTGATCTTGCCATGTTTTCATATGAGAAACTATGGGATGTTCAGAACTTTGCCTGGTAATGTATCGTTGCACTAGGTCTTAGATGATTGGTCCAGTCTTAGGAGATTTATTAGTTCCAACCTCACTAAAGACTGAGATCTTGCTGGTGCAAACCTATCAAACAGTAAGGTTTTGTCCACTTGCTTATCTCCTTGTATGGATTCAGCTGATCTGGACTTATGATGCCGAACTTATTTGATCACTTCCTCCCCTTTATAGTTGCTCTAACCCCCTATCAGTTAATTTAAACATCTCTGCCAAACCTATTAAGAATCAGTGACCATCTCTCTCCCACCCTCATTTCAGTTAGTTTAAGCATGACATCCTTAATAGTCTTTTGAATGACTGTTTGAAATACAGTGTAATTAATTATTACATCACTATAGATATGCTATTTGCCATACCTCTTGTCTTTGTTCTCCTCGAATATAGAAATATCATGACCATTTAATAATTGAATCTGCTAATTCTCAAGTGGATAGTCAAATATTTGGGCAACTCTATGGATGTCAAATGTGTATAATGTTTTGTCTTCTAATGAACTTATATTCTTGCCTTTGACTGACCTTAAGGAAAGATAAGTATAGCTTTTCCCTTTCATGGTTCAAGCCGTTAAGTGTCCGTTTGATTCGAGAATTAGGAGGGGATGAGAGATATTTTAATTAAAATTGTGGTTGGTTCGCAGGGGAGGGGAGGAATTTTAAAACCATTTTACTGTTTTACCCTTAAAGTTAATTAAATAAGGATAATAAAGTAACAAAACAATAACGATGTAATCGATAACAACACAATGTAAACGATGAAATAATGGATTAATAATTGAGTTGTTGCAAGTAGTAATAAAAGTTGTTACAAGAAAAGGTTGTTAATAATATGGAATAAAAGTTGTTACAAGGATAATATAACCTAATCTTCTTATTATAAAAGCTTATAAAGTTAAGCTTTTGCTTAACCCTAATGATAAGTTAAATTTCCCTCCAAAGCATCTTAACCTAACTTCCTTAAGAAGTCTCACGTGTGCATTTAATGCGGTATTGAAAGTCATTTCTCTCTCAATACTTAGTGACTTTCTAGCTGCCCATTTTGAATTTGAATTTCCCTCTTTCCAACAATTAATATAGCCCTAATCAAACTCTAATCCTTTTCAAACTTACGATCAATCTTCAAGTTCATCGTCTCTGCTTCACAAACTACTAATCTCTCCAAAAGAATCTCCCTTTCTTATCTTTTTCTCTCCCGATTAATTCAATATTCTGATGATAGTTAGGGTTGGATTTTTTTGCAGATTTTTTGTTGTTTAGTTTCCTCTCTTTAGGTCTGTTGCGGTCTCAGTCACAAATGCAATGATATTTTTTGGCTATATTTGATGTTTGGTAATATTAGTGTACATTTGAAGCTTCGATGTTTTTTTTTGTATTAAAATATGCATTCTTAGTAATATCTTTTGTAATTTTGCCGTCGATCCTTATTCCCTGGAAGTAAAATATTTTATTTGTTGATGTTGAGAAGACTAATGCATGATTAAATGATATTGAAACCTTTGTTCATTTGAAAAAACTATTGAATGAATGATTTTTGTTTTCTAAATGAAATTGAAACCATTGTTCATTTGAAAAAACTATTGAAAAATGAATGAATGATTTTACTAATATGTATGAATGATTCAATGACATTGACATTATTGCTAATCATATATGTGACTGCTATCATTTTTAACGGTTTTGCTAACAATTGCTTTAAGAATCCATAAAATTAAAATTTGTGTTGAAAATATAAATTATGTACTTTGTCAAGTAATAATTATACCACCTTTTTTTTCAAAAAAATTACACCACTTTTCTTTATTCAAAATTACTTCTTTTACTTATTAGGGCACCCATTAGCATCCTATTCTTATTATTGTTTTTATGAGTAATTTATTGGACATTATTTTAAATTTAATTTAAGATTGTAATTTTATTTATATCAATTAAAAACAACGATACGTTTGACAAATATTTTACCCGTGCGTCACACAAGTGCACAGTCTAGCAATTTTGGCCTCTCGCTCACAATAAAATCATATTGAGCTCATCATGTCCACAAGGTAAAGAATGAAGAAAAAAAACTTTTCAATAATGGAGAGACAATAACACTGAATTGATTAAATCGATATATTCAATTGTTTAGAGATGAAATATTAGTATTAAAAACAAAACATTCTACTTCAATTTGCCGTTTCAATCGGCAATACACTCTCAACTTTAATCTTTTTTTGCTACACTCATTTTAATTGTTTTTAGTTATATATAATATCCTAAATTCAATTGGATAGTTTCAAATCAAGTAGGGAAGGTTACGCTTATATTTGAGTATACCATTTTTAATGTAGATTTTATGTGGGCTGCTACGGTAGATTTAATTAAGGAAAAAATATCTATAAAAGTCCGGCATGTTATGCCTCATTGGAAAAAATAAAGATTGTGATGTCAGAGCACATACCTTCGATGTACAATAACGCTACAATATTAATCTTCAGTATTTCTTATTTTTAAATATCTATAAACTCAAAAAAATTCGATGACATGACCATTCTCCATTCAATTTTCTGTCGGCATTGGTCTATGATATGTGAGTTTGAAACCTATTCCATTTTTTAAAAGTCACTGTGAATTTGGCTAATGTAGATATTGATTTTAGTGGCTATTTGTTTTTCAAATGTTAATATATTGTTTTTAGTGGTTATATATTTTTGAAGAAATATTTATTTACTGAAACATATATTAGCACAAAAGACCCGTGCGTCGAACAGGTCGGCGGTCTAGTAATAATAAAAGTTGTTTCACTCTCTAAAAAAAATTAAAAAAATAAAAGTTGTTTCAAGGATAATATAACCTAATAAAAATAAATGTTGTTATAAGGGTAATATTGAGTTTTTAAATTATTATTAAATGAAAAAGGTGCACACATACCTAGACCATAATATCCATACCACGTCAAAGTAGAACCCCAACACAAATTTATAATTATATTTAATCTTTGACACATATGAGATAAAATTATGACTTTGTTTATGGAAAAAACAAAATAGAGAGAGGTAGCAATTAGAGTTGTCAAAACGAGCTATCCAGCCCGTTTAGGGTTGGCCCTAACAGGCTTCAGGCTTTATCGGGTCGGGTCAAAAAGCTTGGTTGGAATACGTTTTTTTTCTTCTCATGCGGGCTAACGGGCTATCAGCGGCCCATGCGGGCTATCCCAAACGAGTATCGGGCTATTTAGGTCCGGGCTAAAAAACCCTATAAAAATCCAGACTCAAAATTTAAGGCCCAAAACCCCCAATTAATCGGGCTTAACGGACCAACGGCCATACGAGCTAGCCCGTTTTGACGACTCTAGTAGCAATACTATATCTCAGACCAGGATTTATTGCTGTTGAAAAATGATGCAGTTACACATAGTTTTTCATTTAAGCCATTGAATTAGATCACAATATTGTAAAGTCTTGTGGCACAAATTCATCCAACGACAGAAATTAAAACTGTGGGAAAAGTAACTGTGCCAAATCCCCAATCCCTATGTCTATATTTTTTTTATAATGGCATGCAACCTTTTCAATTCACAAACAAAAAGCAACTTTATTTTATTTGTTTGATAAACTAGTAGGTTTAATTTTTATTTTCTCGATCTCACCTAATAAAGGGTGAAAATACTTTTTCTTTTTTTATGTTTTTTTCTTTTTTCTCTTGATGTATAATGGTGAGAAGACTTGAACCTCCTTTGATTGTTGATGTTGTACTTTGTTTGGCCGAAGATTTTGACTTATGTGTCAATTGTTGTTTATTTAGAACTAGCCTTTGGCGGTAGTAACAAGTCCCATTGAAAAATTCATTTTTCCTTTGTTCTCATACGACCACTCAAACTCATAATTATAATTCTGCGTGAAATAATTTTTATCAAATTTTACATATTTTTTGATCAAATTCTCCAAGTCATTAAGATATTTTTTTTAAGAATCGATGGATTTAATATAAAAAGAATAAAACTCAGCTGTAAAAATTTGAGTTTGCAATAAAATAAAATGGAATGTTATATATAACAATATCGACATTGTAAATTGAGTTTATTCTTCCGAACAATAAACAATTCATTTAAATAAATTAAAGGGTTAAATAAGTTTTTCGTCCTTATAAATATAGCGAATTTTGATTTTAGTTCCTAAAAAATTAAACTGAATGTTTTCATTTCACAAATTTTTTTATTTTGTTTTTCGTCCTTAATGGTCATTTTATGTTCATATAAATGACAAAATTATAACTCTTTTATGTTCAAATTGTATTCACGTTATGTCCGTTTATTATATTCAACATTTATATATTCATATTATATTCAAAAAATGTCAAAAACACGTTAAAATTATATCCATTAAGAACCAAAAACAAAATAAATTTTTTTTTGAGGATGAAAACATTCAGTTTAATTTTATAGGGACTAAAATCAAAATTCGTTATATTTATAGGGACGAAAAACTTATTTAACCCTAAATTAAATATATTTAACTCAAAAATATTTAGATGAGTGATGATGTAACACAATTGTTCCCACGAGTTTATCTCAGTTGACAATATATATATAAGGGTGTCTTTGTCCTTACACTTAAAACTCAAATGTTATCGGTTCGTCTCTAAAATCCATATTATGCTCGGATGATAACAAACCTCTTTTAATCCTAACAAAAAATCTTGAGTTGGAATTCAACCATAAACATTCAATAATGTTAAATCTCTTAAATTAAAAAAATTAGTTATGCGCCATATTTTTAACACTAAAAAAAAATCAAATATATACAATTAATTAATAAAATAAAAGAAGAAAGAAAAACGGTAATCTCATTTTGATTATTATTACAAAAGAAAAAAAAAACGGTATTTTCATTGATTGAGTGTTATAATTAGAGGGAAAAAATGGCGATTGGAAGAAGCATGGAGAAGAAGAAGCTCGCTCTTCTCTTTCTGAATCTATAAACTTCAATTTTCTCAGATCTCAATCATTCCAATTCACATTCACCACTTTCAATCATTCTTCTTCGATCCTTTCATTCTTAATTCCGTTTCGGTATAATTTTTATTTCTTTTTAAATTTTCATTTTCCGTCAATTTTTTTATGATCGATCAATTAATATTGCGTTTTTATGTATATATTTCTAATAACAAGTAATGTTATGTTATTTTTGTTGTTTACACTATTTAATCTCTGGAATTAATGAAAATAATGATGTTTATTTTTGTAGGAATGAAATGAAAGTGTGAATTTAGGGTTTTGACATTGTTGAGTTTGCGATGTATTGTAACGGGGAAGATAATAATAGCAAGCAATGGAGTTGTGGAAAAGCTGGTACCGTGAATTTGCGAAAAGTGAGCTCCTTCGTTCGCGATATTCGAGAGCCTTGCCTTTCTCACTCTCCTGTAAAGGTTGTTGTGTTGTAACTGTAAGACTGCAGCAATCTACTAGGTCTTACTAATTGCTTTGCTTTCATTTCTCATACATTGTGTGTGTTTACGCGTGCGTGTGTTGTACATTGTAAATTGTAATGCATGTTATGTAGTTTGGTGTGTTAGTTCATCAATTAACGATGCCCTAGAACTTCAAGGCCAATTGAATTTTCCAAGGCCCTTCTTGTATAAACTAGAGACTAGTTATAGCTGAGAAGTGCAGGCAACATACTCTCTAACAACACTTTTTTATGATCAGATAAATTTCATGCGGACCCCATAAATTATGTGGGTCTCATTTCTTATGTTAAGAGTGCCACATTCGATGGGATAATGACTTTATTAAGTGAGAGACATGTCTCACTTTACAAGCTGATTTTGTAGGGTTGAGTTAGGTTAAAGCCAACATTTTATGTATTAGAACCTATCCTTTGGTTTATGATAGAACATCATGGCGTAATTTTATTCATGTAGCCGACCCCACTTAGTGGGATAAAGCTTGGTTGTTGTTGTTGTATTAGAACCTATCCAAGATTCGCTGGGCCATCCACTATCAGGTCATCATGCTCCAGATGTCCAGTTTTGGCCATGAGAGGACATGTTAAAAATCCCACATGAGATGAGATGTAGCCTGCAAATGGCTTTAAAAATGGGAGACATTTCTAACAATGCGCTCCAGTTTTGTAGTTTTATCGGATATTCATATTGACCTCTCATTTGAAACATTGGGCATCAGAGGGGATCTTGTTTACAATAGGAAAAAAAAAAGGTCATAAAACGACTTTTTTAATGATTTTTATTACTCTTATCATCTTGAAGCAGGTAAACAGAATGCTTAAGCCGGACATATGGCAAGCCTTGTCTGATAGTGAAGGAAAGGTGTCTGGTTTCCGGAAGGCACTGAAATTGGTTGTGTTAGGGGTATGTTGTTATTCAAGTTGAATCTGTTTTTCTTCTTTTCTTTGTGATA
>Ga0315913_1000764_pt1 | contig 31312 bp, 26 predicted proteins | sample MpolsnodulesMG_FD_207736 | JGI IMG/M metagenome (GOLD analysis project Ga0315913, IMG submission 207736) | Medicago polymorpha root nodule microbial communities from Los Angeles, California, United States - small nodules | ecosystem: Host-associated > Plants > Roots > Nodule | place: USA...
TAATTAAAATTTAGACATATATATATATATATATATATATATATATATATATATATATATATATATTTAATAGCGGTTTCTTCTTCGCCCGATTGCAGAGAAAACGGGTCGTTATTAACCTGCGGCGCAACTCGGTTATTCACGGCGAATTACGCAGTGAAAACGCGATGATTTTGGTACGGATCTTATCGATATTGAGTATTGAGAGAAGAAAAGAATGCATATATATTAATTTTTTAGGATTATCGATCCAAACAGAAATTGAAAAATTAGGGTTCTTGTCAAAATCTGACATAAGACGGTTGATTTCTCACAGAATACCCATTTTTGATCCGTATCAAAATTGTTCATTCATTTCTAAGATTGTACAAATCGAATAAATTAAATTTTGGAACTTCTGGAATTTCCAAGTAGATCTGTTTTATTTTTAGAGCTTCAGGGAAATGTTACTGTCCTTTTGGATCGTGTCCATATAACATAAACAATTAGAACTCTCTTTAATAAATTTCAAAAGCTTTGTGGAGTATGGTTTTGATTTCACGATCAAAGCTATAATTAACGTATGAATGAGCTTTAGAAAAAAGAATTCCATCAAAGACACTCAGGGTAACATTTCACAATATATTAAAAGGACAAAGCAGGACAGACACAAACCCCTAATTTAATATCAAAATAATTCAATCGATTTATACACAAATTATGATCCAACAAAATTAGGGTTCATACGTGATAGCCATAACATCGATCTAATTGGCTCTGATATCAATTGATAATAATTTAAGAGGTTAGCCATGGATTATATTAGATACAAGTTATAACATATCATTAATGATAAAGAAGGAAGAAGAAATTGTATACCTTTGAACTAGGTTGATGAAGGATAATTGCCATAAGGATGAGAGAGATGACTACCTTCATTCCATTTAACACTAGAATGTTCAGAATGATATGCAGAGCTGTCGGCCCGGCCCGAAAGCCTGAATAAAACGTAGGGCCTGAGCCGAAAAATTGAAGCCCGAATTTTTCTAGGGCTTTTTAGCCCGGCCCGTAAAAGCCCGTAACCTGTTCGGGCTACGGGCAGCCCGCCAGCCCACCAAAAATTCAAGTGGGTTATTTTTTTGTGTGGTCTGTGTGTGTTACTTACCGGCATAAAATAGCAACACCATCCATGAATCAATGATATTGGCATAGTGAAAACATAAGATGCAAATAAGCAATTGGCTCAAGGGAAAAGAAAACCAGGACATCACTTTCTGTTAATAACTATCTTTTGATATTTCACATATTCTATACGTTTTTAACTATTTTAATAGATTAATAATACAAACTGGAAATACCATATATTTTGTGATTTCAAGTATACAATTGACAAATAATTACTTCTTGTTAGTTATTAGCCTTGAAAGTAATTGAAAGTTAATATAGAAGTAACTCTTTCAGATATTACTGCCTTCCAATTAACTATCATTTGAGGTGGAGGCACAAAAGTAATGTGGTTCCTCTGTTAAGAATATTCACGAACAGATGATAAACATGCATCAAAGTTAAAATTTAGACATCCACGCAATTTGAAGTTTATCCCTTTGTCACTGTTTTTGTACAATTTTGTTTCTTGCATCTGTTCAGCATTTGTTATGCTATTTATTTTAATAAAATTATCTTTTGCTTTAAAAAAAAACAAAAAAATGTTATTCTATTCAGAATGAAAAAAAAGAAAGAAAATAAAATATGGGCCAAGGCTGGCCGTTAGCCCGTATAGGGCCGGGCTCGGACCCTATTTTTCCAGCCGATATTAGAACCAGGCTTTTCAGCCCGGCCCTAAAAAGCCCGTTATCCGACCGGGCTGGGCCGAAATAGACCGGGCCGTTCGTTTTGACCGCTCTAGTCTGATGGGATGACGTTAAATGGTCAAACCCATCACAGTCCATTTAAAAAGAATAGCCCAATCACACATATTCATCAATTAATTAGTGTTTAACACAATATACCATAATTTATAATATAATATTAACTTATAGTAATTGATTATTGTCAATCCATAATTGATTAATTAAATAATTAATCCAACAAATGGAAATAAAATTAAGTTGGTGAGTGTGTTTCCATTCTATTCTCCATTATATGTGGCTGTATGTATATGGATGCGAAAATTATTTGAGCCGAAGTATTAAGTCTGGAAACAACATAAGGTGAATAAGTTGGAAGGGTTGCATGTTGACGAACATATGATTTTCGGAATATATTTGGCGACAATTCTTGAATTACAAGTCGATTTTGTAATGATTGAGTTAGAACCAATTTAAATCATAGTATGATACACAAGTCAATTGAATTTTAGTTGAGTGAGGTCTCCCACTAGTGGGTCACACACCATATGTCTAGGACTCGAAGAAAATACGGTAAGAGTCACACGATTGACTTAAATCTAACACAAAGTTTAAGATGAATTAGAGTAAATTAAAAATTATTTGGTCACCCACTATCGGATCATACACCGGATATCATGGTTTGAAGGAAGTGTGTTGAATGTCACACATTGAATGAGATAAGTTGGGGTTCTATTTTTAACTCTTGCATGTGGAAAAAAAAATTGATCGGAAGAAAAGAACACAATGTTCAAATTAAAAGAAAATTCAGTCTGCTAAATTATAAGAGTTTAAATTTATAAACTCAAGAAACAAAGTTAAAATATCATTCGAAACAATTGTAACATGATTATTAATACTATTGTTATTAATAATACTTAATGTTTTACCTTCTTCTTTTTTTTTTAAACTCAAGGGGAATTCAAAACTAATTACAATTTTTAGTTGAATAATTTTCTATAACCAACACAAATTCTTTTCAAAATTCAAGTTTAAATTAAAAAATATATAACATGAATCATGAAATTGAAATTTAGATCTTTATACTATTATATAAATGAAATTCCAAAGTTAATTACGAATAATTACTCATTTTAGTCGGATTTGCTTCTTGATAAATTTACCCTCAAGAACAAGTTCTTTTTTAGATTTATATCTAATTCTAAATACATTTAAAGGAAAATCATTCTCCTTCAAAATAGTTGTAAAGTGATTATTAGTTTCACTTTAATAATTAATGAAAAAAAATCCCTTTTCCCCTTTACAGAGATTTTTTTTTTCTTCAAAAGTTAAATTACATGCATGAATATTAAAACTAAAATTAAGATAAAATCAAAAAAAACATAGATTAATTTAATAAACCCATTTTACAGGAAATGCACAGTTGGGTGAGAATGAAAAACCAAAATTGCCCTTAAAGTAGCCAACTGGCACTACTAAAAAATGGAAACAAAATCCAATTTTAAGGTAATTAAGGTAAGAAATTAAACGTGAATGACTAATGAGTTAATTCATGAAATCCATGAATAACTGGCAAAGTGAAATGCATAATATAAAGAGAGATTAGATTAACCAATTTATCTTATCACTTCACTTTTATTTTATTTAGTACTAGTTGAAATTTCAAGAGAAAACATTAGTAGAGTCAGCATGTCCAATGTCACAGAAGTAACAAAAGCATGTAGCAATAAGGGTGCATCAAAATCCAATGATTCATGGCCAATTATAATCAAGCTTACAACGGATTGTATGTGTTGGGATAGCCTCAAAATCTCACCTTCTAAGGAGTTTGAAGAATATGTTCTAAAACATATGAATGAAAGTAGTCGTAAATCTTTGGACTCATGGATTCCAGTGAACGTATTAATTTATGATGTTGATACTTGTGATACTTATGATTCAAATTTGTCCAAAAAAGAGTCATTTTGGTTTGATCCTATGCCTCTTGTGGGTGAAAAGATAAAAGTTGGTAAACACTCTTTTTCTTATTCATCTTCTTCTTATGAAGAAACAATGTGGGAGCTACCTTGTTATGATTTGGAGAAGGCAAGAAAAGAGTTTGTTTATTCAATTGAACCATTTAGACACATCATAAGGAAAAGAGATCTAAAATATGATCAAGAAATTGGACTTCGTTTTTGTGGTGGCAACGTGACAGTAGGATTTGAGTTTTTTGTTCTGCATTCTTCATCAAATCTGGATATTAATTGTTAGTTTGTGATTGAACTCTAGACCTCTTTCTTCAACTCATCAAAATGTATACATTCAACCACACTTGAGTTGCACTTGGTAGACAATTTAGTGTTTGTTTTACTATTATATCATCAACGAGTTATAAGTTGTTGCATCTTCTTCTTGTGGTACACCCAAAAAAAATAATATGAAGACTACCTTTTATAAGTGTTCCTATGATGTTTCTTTCATTAAAAAACAACACATTTCCCCTCATATATAAGTTTAGGGGTGTACGAGTCAAACCACTCGACCCGACTTAATCTAACCCACAAACTATAGGTTAGGTCGGGTAATCTGGTAACACTAGTTTTAATTTTAATTAACTCATAACCAATAGGTCAAATGCCGGGTTAGTAATTTGAAATTCAATCAATCTGGTTAGATATGTTAGAATTAAAAATATAGGTTTTATTTTTGTAATATTTTATTTTAGAATCTGCATGCATGGCACTATTTGATGTGTTGCGGGTTGATTCATTGTAGATTTGTTGCTGGTCATGTTCTATGTTATGTGACTAATGGTGTTCGTTTGCTGAAAATACGGTTTTGATGTAATATTTGTATGAAATGTCTGCTGATCAATTAAAATAGACTCATAAATTTTATCATGCTTCACATTCACAATATCGTATCAAAGTCACGACATTCAGCATGAATGCTTTGTTGCATTTCCTTGAAGATATGATCCTCTTCATTTGATCCATTTGTTATCTTTGTTTCATTTTCTATTCCAATTGCGATGTTGAACATTCTTCCCTTTCCTTTTAAAGATGCATCCACAGCTTGAAAAATATAGTTTCCTCAAATTCCAATAAGTTTTGATGTTTTGCCACATAAATCGTTCCAGGGGTTGATGCATTTGCTCTATTAATTATCTTCTTTTGCCACATAAATACTTGTTTCACCAAAAGAAAAGTTCCATGCACATTTCTTAAATTCTTGATTAGTCATGATTGACTTTCTTATATGTTTCTACCACGGTATTTAAACATTTTTTTTTCATTCTCTATGTGTTTTACTCTATTGTAGTAAAACAAGTGTTATCCATGGGTCAATTTTTGAGCCCCGAACTTAGAGCTTACATCATATAAGCTCGTTTGACTAAAAAGATTCAGTTGGTAACAATCACTTTTTCACGAGTTCATAGCAGTTTGTGATAAAGTAATTTAAGTAGTATATAAATTATCACGTTTTCTTTCGATTTTAACCATGCGGTCTTAATTGAAAAAACTAAATATTAATTAGATGCACATTTTTTTTATGTTATTTCATATTTATGATATACTTCAACAACTAATGTTACTAAACGCTACAAATTCAATCAGTAAACTTATCCACTATAGCTATAAGTTGCTACCTTATGATTAATTAAACGTTTTTCATTTGTTGTGTTTATATTGGAGTTTGTGTGGTGGAGACGCCGAAAGATTTTCAAAGGAGCTCAATTAATTGAATTTGCAAAATAATTTTTCCTTGTGGTGGAAACAAATTTCTTGCTTTAAATAGAAAAAAACGTCACTTATTTTCTACATTCAATTAATAAAATATTAATTGTCATAATTGATTGCTACAAAATTTTCAATTATCACATTTTTGTTTTCTTTCATTTTTTTAAAAATTGGCTCCTCTAATGAGACCTCTCCCCACTTTTGTTAAAATATAGGTCCATTATAGACCACAAATGGGGCAGTTCCCCTTATTAAGTTATAAAGAATAAAATAGAAAAGTAGCAAGTAAAGGTACCGTTTGACCAGATTTTTTTTCGGTCTAAAAGCTACTTTAAAACAAAGTTAAAATAAAGCTCTTTAAGAAAAAAAACAAAAGCTGCTTGGTTTCTTTATTTTTTTTAGTTCTAAAGTTATTTTTAAGTTAAAAGTTGTTTGACAAAATATTGTACAAAACTTTGAATTTATTATGAATTAACATAATAAATAAAATGTTTAAAATAATTATGAATAGTTTGTTTCTTCCTTTTCAATTATACTGTATAAAAAATTTTGTTATAAATATTTTTGGTGTCATTTTAAAAGATAAGAATTTATATTATATGATATTATATTTGTTACATTGTTGGTGTCATTGAAAAAGATATGTTTATTTTTTTAAATAAGAAAAAAATATGCATAGTTTGTTACAATATAAATTTGTAAAATATTTATAAGTATAATTTTTTTTGGCATCTATACTTGTACTATTAATTAAAATCAAAATTTTATAAAAAAAATTATACGCATTACACAACACTAAAAAAATTATATGCATTAGCGTAACAAAAAAACAGACATACGGACATAAAGTATTACTCTAAACGCTAATGTGTGTGTGTATATATTTATGAGGTTGAAGAAACGGAATAAAAATATTTGGTGTCATTCAATGACAACATGAATAAAAATATTTGCGAGGTTGTGATAATCGAACGATATTGAAATTAAATATATAAGTGATAAAAAGATAATAAAATTTCTTCAAAAATAGATAATAAAATTAAATGGACCATCATAAAAGAAAAAAAATTATATAGACCGGTTAAAAAAAATAAAATAAAATAAAATGGAAGAAAAAAGCAAATTAAAATATAATATTAAAAAATAAAAGAAAAAATATTAAAAAAGAAAAGAAAAGGTTGCCGGCGTGAGTTGAAGAGAGGTGTTTGTGAAATAAATTGCGGAGAAGTAGTTTTTTGAAGTAACATTCAACAACTTTTGGTTAAAGCTCATTCTATTCAATTTTATGCATTCTAGAAAAAGTACTTTTTTTCGAAAGTACTTTATTGATATTGTGTTTGGTCTAACTTCTCCTTAAAAATGTAGAGACGCTGTAAAAAAAAGTCAGGCCAAACGGTACCAAAATAAAGGGTGAGGCCTAGATTACCCTCTCTTATTTAGGGTGTAATTACCCTTTCAAGATATCAACCAATAAAAATGTAATATATATATGCAAGATTAAATGTCAAATAAATAAGTCATATTTTTCTATATAAAAAAAGTCAATTTTAATTCTAAGGTAGTAACTTTTATTAATACTTTTAATTTTTATTTAATTATATTTAGGTGTTCAATTTTATTTAATTTACACCGTAGGGCTTATAACAATTAAAATTTCACATTAAATTTTTTTCATCTGAATTTCTTTCATTCCAAAACCTAGAACACCAAGAAAGTGAGAACAAAATTTTCTTCATTATTCTTCCCTAACGATCATTTCCTATTTCTTCTTCATTCTTCTTCAGCAACTACCCTCTCATCACATTCTAACACTGCTCTGCATACTTGAATGCATAGTGTTTCGAGTTATACACACGTGAGTATTTTGATTGTTCAATTTATTAATTGAATTTAATTTGATTATTTTTAATAATTCTGATTATTTTCGTTTATTTAAAACAGTTTATGAGTGCGTTGAAGAATGTGGAGCTGTTAGCAAAACATCGCAGTGACTATTGTGGGCCAAACAATTGAGAAAATTGTTCCAACCATTTTTTAATGTTGTTTCTTTACCCATAATTTGGAGTTTTTTTTTCCAACTATGAAAGATTTTGTTTGCTTATTTTGATCTTCTGTGTTGAATTGGCATTTTGTTTGCTTATTTAGAGCTTCTTAGATTGAATTGGATTGGGGAATAACTGGGTTTCGGATTTTGTGTGCTATTGTTATGCATTTGGCTTTGATTTTTATTTTTTTTGAAGGAAGGAAGGAAGGAATTGTTGTCTATGTCGATATTTTTTACTGTAATTAATCATAAAAATTGAATCAATTATAACTAGAAAAGTTATCGACTGAATTCAATATTAACCTATATAATTTTATAGTTTCGACACATCACTAATTTTATAATTTTGTGTTATGTTAACTTGTGTCTTAAATATTAATTTTAAAACTTTAAAGAAATAAATTGACATATATACGGTGGTTCACTGCTACATGTATTTTAAAACAAGAAGTAGTATCAAAAATACCTAATTTCGCCCGAGTATTAAATTCTTTGAACTCTCATTAAAACAAACAGAGTCAATTGAATTATGGTGTACTGAATGAATTAAAAACGTATATCACAAAACATAATTAGTAACGGAAAACAAAAAGGGAATTTTAACCGACCCCAAAATTCCATAAAAATATTCCAAAATAATAATCTCTCCGTTTCAAAATACATGTCGCAATTTTATAATGTATATTATTCACATAGTTTACTTTGACAATATTTTTTAACTAATAAATAAATACAAATACTAACATGTAAGATGTTGTTTGATTTGTCTCGATGAATATTTTTAAAATATCAAATTTTTATAATATTTTATTATATACTCAATTAAAATATCAAAATACATGTTATTTTAGAATGAAGAAGAAACATGAAGTGATCATTAGGAAAGAATAATGAAGAAGAAATTTTTGTTCTCACTTTCTTGGTGTTCAAGGTTTTGGCATGGAAGAAATCCAGCTGAAAAAAATTTGATGTGAAATTTGAATTGTTATAAGCTCTACGCTGTAAATTAAATAAGATTGAACACCTGAATAAAATTAAATAAAAATTAAAAGTATTAAAAGTTACCTTATAATTAAAATTGATTTTTTTTTTTATGGAAAAAAATGACTCATTTACATTGACATTTAATATTGCATGTGTATATTAAATTTTGATTGGTAGATATTTGAAGGGGGTAGTAATCTAGAAAAAACCAAAATAAAGACATGGCATGATATTTAGAGTCAAAAATCAAGCATCATGTTTGGACAAAAAAGGAATTGAAAGCATTTTAATAAAAACGACACGCTTTCCACATGGAACTCAAACGAGGACTGTGATTATAGCATGGGATGGGATGTGTATTCTATTCAAGACGAACAACCACCAAAAATACGATGTCGTTTTCAATAATGACCATTATCGGAGAAACCAATGATTATTATAAATATAGTTAGATTAGATCATATCATATAATCAATCATTTCAATCAATGGAGGTGAAAGCCAGAGCTCCCGGAAAAATCATCTTAGCCGGGGAACACGCCGTTGTTCACGGATCAACCGCCGTTGCTTCTTCTATTGACTTATACACCTACGTTTCTCTCCGCTTTTCCACTCCTTCTTCTGGTACTCTCTCCCTCACTCAATCCTTTTCCCTCTAATCTTCTCATTAATGATTTAATTAATTTGGACAAATTTTGTGTGTTATGTTGTAGATAATGAAGAATCGTTGAGACTTGTGTTAAAGGATACGGCATTGGAATTTTCGTGGCCAATAAGTAGAATAAGAGAAGCTTTTCCTGAATCTGTTTCTTTGTTATCTTCAACTCCTAATTCATGTTCTGTTGAGTGTGCTAAATCAATTGCTTCTTTAGTTGAAGACCTTAATATACCTGAGGCTAAAATTGGACTTGCTTCTGGTGTTGCCGCTTTTCTTTGGTTATATTCTTCTATTCAAGGGTTTGAAATCAAAACCTTAGTCTCACTTCTATTTCTTTTTACTTATATCTTGTGTTTAGTTGCATTTCAAATATTTGATTGTGTTACTTTGTTTTTGTAGATTCAAGCCTGCTACTGTGGTTATTAATTCTGATCTTCCTTTGGGATCGGGTTTGGGTTCATCCGCGGCATTCTGTGTGGCACTGGCGGCTGCGCTTCTTGCTGTTACTGATTTTGTTTCTGTGGATGTGATACGGCAAGGGTGGCATTCTTTTGGGGAGAAGGAACTTGATTTGGTAAATAAATGGGCTTTTGAAGGTGAGAAGATCATCCATGGAAAGCCATCTGGAATTGACAACACAGTTAGTGCATATGGTATGCTCCAAAATTCCATCTTCTTTTATTGGTTAACGCTGCAAAGTTAAAACTTTGATACATATTGTCAATTCATCCTATTCTCCATACATACATATTTGGAACATGCCTTTCTGCTTCTTTTTTCTTGTTCCTAGTGATTACCACTTGAATCTTCTGTTAGGTAAGAATGAATTGCAGTGTGAGAGTATAGGCTGATAGAGTAAATAAAATGTTTTCCTGCGCATGTCAATAGTCCCACCAGTTGAAACTATACCACGCCAAATAGAAAACCATAATTCTAGATTTGGTCAACCTAGAATAGACACCAAAAAACCTGGGATCTGTATGATTTAGATTACTAAGGGTTATTGGTTTAGATTAGTAAGGGTTATTTGTTAAGATGAAGTACCGGGATATATAGCAACTTCTTGTTGTCTTTTTCGAAACTACTTCGACAATTGAATCGAAAAAGTGCAAATGTAATTTATGATATTCCTTATCCAAATCGCCAAGTTCTGTAACGAGACTTTTGTTTCTTTCCTCGACGAGTAGTACAAAACTGCCATTTCAATTCAATGTTATTGAGGACCATTATTGCATGTTTTTAATGTATTACTACATTAAGTTTGATACATATTGTCAATCCCTGCTATCTCCACATATACATATTTGGAACATGCCTTTCTGCTTCTTTTTCGTGTTCCTAGTGATTACAACTTGAATCTTCTGTTAGGTAAGAATGAAATTGCAGTCAGAGTATAGACTAATAGAGTAAATAAAATGTTTTCCCTGCGCTTGTCAGTTCCACCAGTTGAAACTATACCCCGCCGAATAGAAAAGCATAATTCTAAATGTGGTCAACCTAGAATAAACACCAAAAAGCCTGGGAGCTGTATGATGCATTACTAAGGGTTATTTGTTAAGATGAAGTACATATAACAACTTCTTGTTGTCTTTTGCGAAATTACTTAGACAACTGAATCGAAAATGTGCGAAGGTAATTTATGATCGCTAAATTCTATAACGAGACTTTTGTCTCTTTCCTCGACGAGTAGTACAAAAACTGTCATTTCAATTCTATGTTATTGAGAACCATTATTACATGTTTTTAATGTATTACTTTTTTTTATAGAAACAGCAAAATTTATTCTTGTCGAGTAAATGCAAGACGCAAAAACACTCGCGGCAGACAGAAATAAATACAATAGGTACCGATATACTGGAAAACCTAAGAACCACTCCACTCAACAAAGCTTCTCGGCCAAAACCACCCAGATGACAGAAAACAAGAACACCCTGCAGCTCAAAACAATAAGTGAGGCTGCTATATACTTCCTAGCAGCAAAAAACCTAACAGAAGATCAGCAGCATACCCCAACCGCACCGCAAAAACCAAAACCTCTACCCCAAAAGATAATCTTTTGGGTTCCAATATAGTCCCCTTATAGGAGGGTACTGCTATAAGGGTTGATATTAATACTGCATTGGGGAATACTGCTATAAGGGTTGATACTAATTGTATTACTGCATTAGGGTTTCCAATATAGTCCCCTTGTAGGAGAGTACTGCTATCTATTCGTTAAGCTAATATCAATCTGGTAGTCTTTGACTCATCAAAATTAGACAAATTTAAAATTGGGTCTTCTTAATTCAAATAACAAATATAATTGTATTAATACGATGCTCAAAATCAGAATAGGAAATATGAATTTTTTAACATATTAATGAATTGACTCATTAAGAAATACACAGTAGTGTCTGGTGAAAGATCATTAAGAAATACACAGTAGTGTCTGGTGAAAGATATACAATATATATGTACAAATTGTGACTCTTTTGGAGGAATAATTATTCTATAATTTGTTTACACACACCAGTTATTGCCTCTAACTGTGCAACTCACTCAATAATTGTCATCATCAGGTAACATAATCAGCTTCAAGTCTGGTAAGTTGACACGGATGAAGTCAAATGCATCCCTTAAAATGCTCATTACCAACACGAAAGTAGGTAGAAACACAAAAGCATTGGTGGCTGGTGTTTCTGAGAGAATGCTGAGGCACCCGGATGCCATGGCTTTTGTGTTTACTGCTGTTGATTCTATCAGCAAAGAATTGACTACCGTTCTCCAGTCACCTACACCGGATGAGCTCTCTGTTACTACGTTAGAAGAGAAGGTAGAAGAGCTAATGGAAATGAATCAAGGTCTGCTCCAGAGTATGGGGGTCAGTCATGCCACAATAGAAACCGTTCTTCGAACAACATTGAAGTACAAGTTATCTTCTAAGTTGACAGGAGCTGGTGGTGGGGGATGTGTTCTGACATTGCTTCCAACCTGTATGTCCTCTTCACTCATTGTCGTCTTCTTTTTGTGCTTGTAAGATTTTTCATTATTGATTAAATAAGTATCTAAAATATGTTGTCTAATCTCAGTTTCTTGTTCCTTTCCTTGACATGCTTTGATCAGTGCTATCGCCCACAGTCGTTGATAAAGTGATTGCTGAACTGGAGTCAAACGGGTTCCAATGTTTCACTGCCGGAATTGGTGGGAATGGTGTTGAAATTTGTTTTGAACATTCATCTTAATGTCTATTTTTTATTTTTCCTAGGAGTGAAGTCAATGATCAAGGGATCTGATCCCAAAATTAATAAACAGTATGGGAGTACATGTATCTCTTTTTAACATTCTTGTGCATTTTTAAAAAATTTAAGACAGGCCAATGTAATGTGGTAGCTCACACTCTTGTAGGGTAGAAGCTTTTGCTATGTTGTTTGTTTACTTCCATTCCTGATTGTATTGTTCATCTTATTGAAAGTAAAATTCAGTATTTTTACAGTCAAAAAAGAAAGTCCTTGTGTACCAATCTATAACGTTTTCCTTCTTTTTCGAATAACTTGTGATTTTCCTGAAACGGAAATCAGATATGAATACGGATCATGGTTGTCAATCATTGAAACCAGGAACTCGTGTGCCTACATGTAACTCAGTAAGTGCATTTGTACTACAAGAGCGATTTTCTGTAATGTACATTCACATGCTCTTGCATCGTTCACAAGAGATTCATTATCCATTAACTTTCGCTTGCCATTAATTATCTATTCACCTATGAGCTTTCTTGAAGCTCTAATGGCATACATAAGTATATCACCGTTGGGGTGGAGGACTTGGCCAGTTATGTAAGAGGAGCATTGGTTGGAGGCAAGAAATACAAAGGAGGGAGCAACCTCAACAGGCTGCCACGATTGTAACTGCTCCTCGAACAACATTGAAGTACAAGTTAGCTTCCAAGTTGACAGGAGCTGTTGGTGCGGGCTGTGTTCTGACATTGCTTCCAACTTGTATATCCTCTTCACTCATTGTTTTCTTTTCCACGTGCTTCTAAGATTTTCCATTATTGAATTAAATAGCTCTTTAAGTATCTAGATTCTAGAATATGCTATTTAATCTTTTCTTGTTCCTTTGCTTGCCATGCTTTAAACAGTGCTATCGGCCACCGTTGTTGTTGATAAAGTGATCGCTGAACTGGAGTCAAACGGGGTTCCAATGTTACACCACCGGAGTTGGTGGAAATGGTGTTGAAATTAGTTTTGAGCATTCATCTTGATGCCTATTTTTTATTTTTCCTACAAGTGAAGTCAATGATCAAGGGATCTGATCCCAAAATCAGTAAACACTATGAAAGTATATGTATTTCTTTTTAACATCCTTGTGCATTTTTAAAACATTTGAGACAAGCCAATGTAATCTAGTAGCTCACACTCTTGTAGGGTAGAAGCTTTTGCTCAGTTGTTTGTTTACTTCCATTACTGATTTGTATTGTTCATCTGATTGAAAGTGAAATTCACTTGTCTTTTTACAGTCAAAAAGAAAGTCTTTGTACACAAATCTGTAACGTTTTCTTTATTTCTTTTTCCTGTACAACCCTGAACGGAAACTAGGATATAAATTTTCAGATTTGAAATCATGGTTAGAATTTCCTACATTTCCTGTATTTATGTCATGTGGAGAGAAATGTTGTAAGTGCTGTTAGTAATCATGAAATCTCAGGTAGTAATCATGAAATCTCAGGATAAAGGTCATATTGATTGGAAAGAAAGAGTGCATAAAAGTATCATGTGAGAGATACCCAAGAGACTCATAGTAGAAATGAATAGATTGATAAAGAGAGTACAATAGCTATTTATACTTCTTCAAAAAAGTGAGAGCTATTTATAGGGGTGAGTTAGTCTAACTAACTCTTAACTACCTAATCAACAAACTAACCATAATTAACATATTAACTATTTATGGTATGTTGTGAAGACAAAAATACCTTAATTTTTTCCCTAAATGCAGGAAATTCTGACTTCAGGGAATCCAAATCCCATGTTAATAAGTGCATTTGTACTACAGGAGCAATTTTCTGTAACGTATAATTCTCAAACACTCTTGCATCGTACATAAGATTCACTATCCATTAACTTTTGCATGGCATTAGTATTCACCTATGAACTTTCTTGAAGCCTAATGGTCTAGATCATTTTTATCCCCACCAACTTGGTTTTTATGTTGTTCCACTTAACTTGAGAAAATTCCCCTCAAATTCACCCTACCATTCCACAGGTATGTCTGTTATAATACCGTCTGTTTAATCCTCATCTTTATCTCTGAATTATAGGGTATACTTGACACACCATTCTGCGAATGGATAAAATTGACGTCTAATGAAGCCTCTCAGGTAAACACGAAGTTCTACTACCAGAAGACCACAATTTTAATTATGACATGGCATATACTTCCATGGTGTACTATAGAAAATATATATTTATTATTTTATTTGATAAGGTTTACACATTTTAGAGCAAAATGTACAAACAAGTAGCGGTTGCATTGCATATGCACTATACTATACTGCACTAAAACCATAAAAGTCCTGCACACAGATCACGAGCACCATCTATGCATTCACCACGGTTCCTCCTGAAAAATAAAAATGAAAAGAATGTGTTAGAAAGACCATACAATGTGTGAACAAATATATAACATAGAAGCATTTATTAGCATATCACCGTTGGGGTGGAGGACTTGGCCAGTTATGTAAGAGGAGCATTGGTTGGAAGCAAGAAACACAAAGGAGGGAGCAACCTCAACAGGCTGTCCAGCCCTCTTCATTGGCACATCAGAACCAAATTGAGCAGTCTTTTCCTCATTGAAGGAAGCTGGTATTAATGGAGTCCAAATAGGTCCAGGTGCAACCCCATTCACTCTTATACCTTTGCTCACAAGCTGAAGTGAAAGTGCCCTTGTAAAGGCCACAATGGCCCCCTTAGTAGACGTGTAGTCAATCAATGTCGAGTTCCCCTTGTATGCATTCACTGATGTTGTGTTAATAATGCTGCTTCCTTCCTTCATATGCTTCAGGGCATGCCTATTACACAAATAGTTGGTCAACCCCAAATTCATGAAATAACATCCGCTTTATCTAATTTTAATTAAGAGTGGTTTATTACACACGCATTCAATTACATTTAAATATTTTGAGATATTTTAAAAAGTAATTAACAAATTATAAAAACTTGTACAATCCAGAGATTAACCCGTGCTACTAACAAATTTTTCCTCTCCTAACAATTTAAGGACTAATATTTATAAATTTTTTGAAACATTAATTTTAATTTGTTGAGTTAATTTAAACGTAATTTAGAATATGATGAAAGTAACTTTAATTACCTGGTCATGAAGAAATAGGAGAAGATGTTAGTTCTAAACACCCTCTCAAGTCTTGGTTCATCAATCTCCTCAACTGAACCACACTCATACTGCTCAGCTGCATTGTTGACTAGAATATCAATTCTGCCATAAGCATTGATGATCTCATCAACTACTCTTTTGCAGTTCTCGTCAAAACCAAGGTCAGCTGGTATAGCCATTGGATCTTTAGCATTTGCAGTCTTAGCCATTTTTAACATATCAAGTGTGTCCCTTGCGTCCTTGTCTTCATGCCCCTTCACATATGTAAAGATCACAGTGGCACCTTCTAATGCAAACAAGTTGCATACTGCACGTCCTATTCCAGAGTCACCTCCAGTCACCACTGCTATCTTTCCCTGAAAAACAACTTATTATTAAATTGATTGATTTTATTTTTTTCATTAAAAAGATTAAATAAGCGAATTATTGTATAAATTTATATTAATGTAGAAACACTGTGAAATGATGATATGTATACTTGAAGCTTATTTGCTGGCTTGTAATCAGGGCAAGTGAATTGGGGTGTAGGATTCATAGCATGTTCTTTGCCAGGTTGTGTGTCTTGCTTCTGAGGGGGAATTTTTTGTCCACCAGTAGTCATTTTCAAAGACAAGCTAGCTAATTCTCTCTGAGTTGCTGAAGAATATTGATGATGATATTTTAGGATATTGTCGAACAAGAACAAAGTATGTGTGTGGAGGGTGTGAATATATATATTAATGGGGAGCTTTGATTTTGGTTGTACTTGTGAAAGATGATTTTGGCTTCTGTATGCACGTGTTTTGTTGTAGAGACCATGAGCATGCCAGGTGGTGAGGAGTTGCAGAAGGAGGTGTTGACGTGTGCTATTGATGGCATGCGGCAGAGACATCTAAAGAAAAAGGACATTCTGGAAACCAGTTTAGAGTTTGAGTTTGAGTTGGATTTGATACATATTCTTGAAGAACTTGAACTCTTTGGTGACATTTTCGTTAAACTTACCATTTTTTTAGTTATGGATTTAATGAACTAGTATTTCCACCCGGCAACACACACGGACAAACAAAAAGATTTTTTTGTGGTGTTAACAAATTATTACTCCGAACTTACCACTAAAGAAAAAACATACAATGTATTTGTTAGACAAATTAAATTATCTTGTCAACATCAAACTAAAAATGTCATCATTTGACATGTAGTTCAATTTAATTTAAAGCAATTAATTACATAACCCTGACTAATAATGATTAATGACTACATAAGTTATAAGTGACACAAAAAAATAGTCGACACTTAGAATAACAATTAATCCAAAAGAAAAATCCCTCTTGAAGATAGATGCATCAACAAGTATTGTGCTTCCAGAAGCCCCCGTGTTTTTGAAAGGAGGTGGATTGAGAAACTACCCTATTACAGACAAAATGGATAAACAAAACATAGAATGCATAAAAATTATTTTACTTAAGCATATTGTTTAATACTAATATGAGAAACTGATATAAAGATGCATATAGTTTAAAACCATGATACTTGAGTGTAAGAGTCATAGAATGCATAAAATTATTTTTATTCAAGGACTTGCTTGAAATAAGATTCATCAGGGCCAGTTTCCTTGGGACAATCTGAAATTAGATTGCACTGATATTGAACACAAAATGAACATTAACATGTTGATACCGTTAATAATTTTAGAAAATCACATAATTTAATGTAATTATATTTATTAGTATCTTATAAGTGTTAAACATAACATGTGTTTGATACCGAGACACATCTAATCTAAAAATGTTCGTGTTTTATAGGTGTAAAACAATAGAAAACCACTTATTAGCTACGCCATCTCTATCTTGTCTTGTAATTGAAATCTAAACTTCATAAAACACAGAGTACATGGAAAGCTTTAATTAGATATTATTATAACGGACGAAATTTGGTTTAAAGTGACAGTATATAGCTACAACAACACCCAAAGCTTACAAGTTGGTATAAGTCTGTTTAGCATGTATAATATTTTATACGTTAAACAACTAAAAATATTAACATTTTATTTTATTGAAAAACAACAATTATATATTAAAAATTACATATTTAATATGAAACATATAAATTTCAAAACAAAATTACTATTTTAAACTTCTTAATACGGGTAAATTTACAAATGATAACAAAATCTTTATAATATTTTATAGAACCCATGTTGTGACATTATATAGCTATGTCTTTTAAATTAGCTATTCATCTACAACTAAAAAGAACCAGGGGATATGCACTATCAATATAATAATTTTCAATTAATATTTAATCAAAGTTTACTGCTATATTATCACTTCACTTTTAAAATTATATTTTAAAAGAAATAATATAACATGAAAAAATTAGAGTGATTTTATTACATTTTTTTTATAAAGTACCCTTAATTAGGATAACATTATATTAAGCGTAACACACGTTAAATATGAAGTTTTTTAGTTGGATTCAAACCTTTATTCATTAAAAGTGTGTTGATCGAAAGATTCTAATGTTATTTTTTCAGCATGTGAGATTTAAAAATCCAACATTCTAACGTTTATTTCAAGTTTAAAAAAAATATGTTTATGTAACTTTTAGTTCCAAGTAACATTCCAATGTTGGGAATAAATTTTACACATGATTATTTGACTTTCTATTCTCATGTCAAAGGCTGGAGCTAACATTCACTCTCATGAAAAAAAACTCAATTAACCATAACTTTACACCAAATATTCACAATTTTATCCTTTTACTTTTTTTTCAAAAATATATGTACAGCTTGTAGTATGAAAAAACAAAGAAAATTGGCAAGACGGTTTGAAATTTGAATTACTATTTACGAGTACGAGACTAACGAGATAATGGCCTTAACTTGTTACCTTGCATGTCAGCCACGTGTGGAAAACACATTTATACCTGTCATTACCCTAAGCCCTTTCACTTTTACTCCCTCCATTCAAATTTTACACTTTTCTTAATTCCAATTCCAATTCATTCATCATACTCACTATACCATGGCTTGCTTCAAACTTAATCTCCTCCTTCTTGCATCTCTGCTTACTTTCCTATTCCTTTCTGATCCAGCGCACTGTAGTGGTACTTTTCTTCCTTCTAAAGCCTTTCTATTCTCTCGCATTTTTATTATATTCCATATCTCTTCTCTTAACTTTTCCTCAATTCAAGCATGCATCTTTTTTATGTTTATGCTTTAAACTTTAACTAGACTGAGTAAAATTATGGAAAAAGCCTAGTACAGTACTCTAGGCACTGTTCTTTTCTTATTATAAGTGGGTAAAACTGTTTTTAAGTGTATTTCATTTTGCATGTGGTACTAATGAGCTTTGTTATATTTATGTATGAATCTTCTATAGATTATCTCATGACATTTTTTTTGAAAAAAAACTAATTGAATTTAATCTCATGACAAATTGGTTTGATCAGACAAAGAGGACAGTGTATTGAAGGGAATCAACAGCTTCAGACAGACCAAGAATCTTGCACCACTGAACAAAAACGACAAGGCACATTGTTTAGCTGATGAAGTTGCTGAAGAAATAGAAGACACACCATGTGAAAAAGTGAGTCAATACTACCCAATTTCTGGTCCTGGTGGTAACCAAAGAATCCCCAATTTGCAAAAACATATTGATAAATGTGATATTAACATTAACACAACCACTGATGGAGTCATTCTACCTGTCTGTGTATCCAAATTAGAACCAACGGTTGTGCTATCTAATTACACTCATACTGATATTTATGCAAAGTTTCTCAACAATTCAAAGTACACCGGAGTTGGACTTGGTTCTGAAGATGATTGGATGGTTCTTGTTCTTACTACCAATACAACTACTGGAACTTTCTCTGCAGCAACAACTTCTCTGCATGCCAATGTTGTTTGGATGGCTTTGTTGCTTGTTGTGATCATCAACTATTTGGGTCTTTAATTTCTAGCTTTCTTTTAAACTTCATTATGGATATCATGTAGTTGAATTAATCTTTTCTTTTGATGATGAAAATGTAGTGCAAACTTATTTAGGAATTAATTTGTGTGCTGTTTTTGATTTAACATTTCTATAATTTCTCACGTAACAATCACATTATCCGGTTGCTTGTGATGTGTGTTATAATTGTGCCGAGGTTAATTTAGTTTCTTTAACAAAAAATTGTGTCATTTATTTTTTAATAAACCTAAATTTTAGGGGTAAGTAAGTTTGTTAGCCATAGAGGTAGATGTTGAATTTTGGACCTCCTCCTTAATATAGTAATTCAGTTTTTGGATTTATTCCTGTTTCATACTCCATGCACTAAATAAAAGAGTAGTTATTTATGTTCTGTAATTTCATAAAACTACTATTTCTTGGTCCAAAGGAGGCTACATACCAGTTAATGGCAGTATAAATCAGATTATAATAATTGTAAACTTTATACGGTAAACTTGATTAAAGTAGTTGATAGGTTGAAAAGAAAAAGAAATTATGTGTTCATTAACCTCTTAGCATCTGAAAAAATAACATTAATTATTGGTCATATGGACAAGCGAGTGGAGGAACTGGACAGAAGGGAAAATTTTAAATGCTGTTCTGTTTATTTAGTCACACTCTTAACTTGTATGTTTATACGATTAAGACAAGATAATGAATTTTGAAGTTGAAGTTAATCATAACATTGGATTTAACTTCAATTTTTATTCACTATTTATGCACATACTGTACGCTTTAACACAAAATCTAAAATAACAACTTGCTGTTTTAGTAAAAAAACTCTCATGCTAGTAAAGCTATACATCTTTTGAAACAGCGAATCACTTATTCCTTCATTGTACGCTGTCAGCTGCTCTTTGGGGGCTGGTTTGGAATTGGTTGGGCATTTTCTTTTTTGCATGCTCATGAGCTTCAACATCATTTTCTCCAGTTTACTAAAATTGCGGGTATGCCGTTCTCTACTCGGTCATTCTTCAGGATTATTTGGTTTGTAACTATTTGGGTGCTTTAGAAGGAAAGGAATGATCGGATTTTCTAAAATACGGTCTCATCTCCTTTTACTCTCATTGGAAAAGTTAAACTCCATTCATTCCTTGAAATCGAAACAGGTGGCTTTTGTTTATACTTACCACCATTGGTGGAAACACCCCATTTATTGTATGGGTGTTATTATGTAATTTGTTTTGGTTGGTTATCACTTATTGGTTCTTTAACTTTGTAAATATTTATCAGTGTTCCTTCTTTGCACACCTTGTGCGGAGGGAATTACCGTTGGTTTGGTAATATATACATATCATTTTGATTTGTTAAAAAAAAAAATTGAGTAAAATGAAATTAATCGCTATAACATTAGTGTAACATGTAGTAGTTGGTATACATATTAAAATTAAAATTACACATACATCTAATTACAGTTCACCTCTTAGAGAGTTATGTAAATATTTCAAGAACTAATATTAAAGTGTCATAATGATAAAATGTAATTGAATGTATGCATATTTATCTACTTTTTAAGGTGACTGTGTATATCAAATATTATCAATTAAATCCATATATAATCGATACAGCAATAATGTATTATATGTTTTGTAAACAAATGCATTTTATGAACGAAATTAATTTTTGTCAAAAAAAAATGAACGAAATTAATTAAAATGCAATGTCGGTGTAAATTGCATTTCATCACATTCATTATTTTTTTTTAGGGATCACATTCATTATTATATCACCTTATCTCATCACATTTCTTAATTTTTAATTTTTTTTTCACTTTCAATTTATCAGCAATTTTTTTTTATGGTGGTCGGGTTCAAACCTCGGACCTTATATATACTATGTATCGTCTCTATCAGCTAAGCTAAGGTCACGAGTATAATTAATCAGCCAATTTGAATATATTTGTCTCTCTTTGACAGAAAAATACACATATAATTTAAATATATTTTTGAAAGAACATATAATTTAAATGTATTCACGTGTCTTTGACAAAAAAAATACACATATAAATCATTAAGTTGATTCGGGTGTGAAATTATTTTAACGAATATTCTCTCCAGTCTCGTATATAAAAAAAATTCTTCTTTTAAATTCATTGAATAATTAATACATCTGCTTTAAAATGTAGACCATATGCATTAATTAATGTTTATGATTATTTATTAATTTTTTGACACCATAACATTTAAGACATGTTGATAAACATTGTATAAAAATTGACATAATAGACGATACTTTAACATTTCAATTACACTTAAATTTAATTTTATAAACATTGTATTACTCTAATAGGTACGGGTGATTAATTTTTGAGTCTTGCTAATAAGTGTCTTAAGAGGAGTTAGAATCCTCTTTATTTAATACCATCTCAATTTCTTTCATTTAGAAAGATATCATAAAGACACAAAATGACATTCTCCATTCATGTTAAGCAAATGGAGATGATCCTCACTCTCATAAGGGCACTTGTTATGAATTTAAAAAATATGAATAATTTATAAATTTTATGTAAAAAAATTACTTTTCAATATGTTGAGTACATCATTCCAAGACAAATTTTTCTCTTTATACTTCTTAAAATTAACAAGTGCCCTTAGCTAATCATAGAAAGCACACTCCAATTAATACTGGCTTTGCATGGGTCGAAGTTAATTACATTCAAACTATTATTGAGAGCAAAATTGGCAAAACAAAATTGGGGTTGTATTAAAAATCAAGGGGTGTATTGGATTGGGATTTTAAAAAACTATTTTAGTATAAAAAGTCTTTGAGATTTTAAAAGACTTTGTAGGATTTTAAAAGATTTTTTTTAAAAGACATTTTACAATCAAGATTTATACTGATTTTAATGGATTTATAACACAGATTTTAATGGATTTCAATGGACTTTATGGAATTTTAGGATTTCAAATGATTCAATTAATTTTTACCAACGAAGTGATTATTGCTTTTCCATAAAAAAAAAAAAACAAAGTGATTATTGTGTAAAAAATTAATAGCAAAGTGATTAGTTTTGATATCGAGTCGAGGAAGGATAATTCGATCTGCATTCTGTTTGCCTAGCAACTCATTGACATCACGCATCCTATGGTCCACTAGGAGGAGCAACAACTCACTATTATACGTGGACCAAGCGACATAACTATCTTTGTCTTTACTCTTTATTCTGTTATTTTCTGTTTATTAATTTTTGTGTTGTGAATCTCCCATCTGATCACTAATATATATAAGGAACAATCTATTTTTTTCTTTTTTGACAAAATAAGGAACCAACTATTTATTTCACAAGAACAATTGTTATTTCCTATATACCAAAAAAAATAAATTAAACAAGCATGTTAAACTAAAAAGAGGCTAAAAAAAGCAATGAATTTCTGTAAAAAATTAAACAAATCGGAAAATTAAAAAGAGGTTAGAAAAACAAGAAACTGAAATGAAAAAAACATGGGATAGAAAAAAATCAGACAAAAAAACAACAAATCATAAAAGCTAAATCGGTAAAAAAAAAACAAGAAATTGGAACCAAAAAACATAAGATAGCAAACGGCAAGAAATTATACCAAAGAAGAAAACAAAATCGGTAAAAAAAACAAGAAATCATAACAAATATCTACAGACTTTTGAAGAATTTAACAAAGAAAAAGAAGAAATCTGAAATGGAACAGATGACGGCAAACAAGGGTTTGGAAGAGAATGACAAAATCTTGAGGGTTTGTGTGAGATTGTTGGATGGAAGTAGTATTTATACTTTTGACTAAAAAGTCTCACAAAATCCACTCCATCCAAGAATCCATCAAAATCGATAGACTTTTGAATACCAAGAGACAACTTACAAGTCACGAGAAATCTCAATTGAATACCAACGAAATTGGTTGCCCTGAAAAGAAAGTCATGATTGTGAATAACACAAGATTTTTTTATATTTTATAAAAGTCTTGATTGAATACCACCAGACTTTTTCATTATTAAAAAGTCTTTTAAAATCTCTTGAAATCACAATTCAATACACCCCCTAAAGTGTTATTCACATTGAAACAATTTTTTTTCTTTTGTACAGTGACATTCATTTTAAAACAGAAGAAGTATTTTCTTAATTTTAAAAATATAAAATAAGTCATCTCTTCTCCTCCCTCCAAAACGTATATCCAAACATACCCTTACTATATATACACATCGGACCGAGGCTTAAACTAGAGAGATAAAGTAGAGATACTACAATAGAAAAAGAGGAGGTGCGGATAATAATAATAAGAATACCCATAAAACAAAAGAGAGTTGCTTTTTTGACATTCATTATGCCTTAGTAACACAAGTAAATGACCAAAAAATCCAGCGGTAGTTAACCGTCGGCGTATTTATTAGTTACAAGTTAGTGGTAGCTAACTATTGTTGGGGGTATTTTAGTCTTTTACTTATGTTTTTAGGAAGTATTGAAAGTTAGAAAAACAACTCTCAAAACAAAATGACATGTAAACGGGTTAGGCCCATGATCCAGTTCGTACTTAGCGACGAAAACTAAGTAAGCTAGAAGCGTATTGCAGCTAGCGAAAAGTAGTAACGTAAACAAACAAAGAAAGCTTGAGAGTGTAGAAAGAAATAAAGAAGAAGAAGAAGAAGAAAAAGAGATAGATCTGTGGATCTGAAGAAGAAGAAGAAGAAGAAGAAGAAGAAGGACAGATGATGCAAGGAGGAGGAAAATATACAACTATTGATAGTCAACAGCTTCAAGGATCTGTTCCTGTATTACTTTTCTCTTCTTTCTTCTTTCCTTTCTTTATCTTTCCATCCAATTTCTATCCTTCTCATTTCACTCTCTCTCATTTCTTTCAGGCCGTTCCAGATCCACCACCGGTCACCGTCAAATTCACCGGTACGAACTCTTCACAACTTCAATTGCATTCTCATTCTGTTAATTAACAGATTCAATTAAACGGATCACTTTCCGTTGTCGGTTTCCGAATTTCATTGATCTGATTATTGAATGTTTGAATTTGTAGATTCAAATCTTCAGACATTTCCTCCATCACAAGCTCAGGGGAAGATTACCGGTGGTTCTAGGCCACCTCGAGATGCAGATGGTATTTTCTAATTGCTTTTTCGTTTTTGTTCTTCTAGATGCATTTTACCAGTCTTTTAATCACAATAATCACCGATCCAGTTTTGATATTTGATCTGTACAATGTGTGTGTAAGAATGTGCTTTCACTTCTCCATCATTGCTAGTCACCGTGAAATTATTAATTATCTCAATGCTGGTAATAGTTGCTATGCTCGATGTTTTAGCTGAATGTTCTAGAGATAACAACATAGATCATGTTTGGATAAACAATTTAATTAAGCTCTTATAGCATGAGTACTTATCATATAAGTTATCTCTATAAAAATGATAAAATAAAGTCAAATTGTTTTCTTATAAGCCATAAGCCGTTTTCATAAGCTATCCTGGAGAGCTTGTTAGAAATAAGCTGAATAACTCATGGACATGTCATAAGTTCTTCCCATAAGCTCTCCCAAACAGTCTTACAAGGACTTATGCTAGTTGATAAGTTCAAATAAGCCAATTCAAACAGGTCTATAGTAGAGGAGATGACATCAAATGGACTTGGGTTTTTGTTCTGCCGATATTGGAGATACTTGACAGGTTTTGAAATATTGTTGTACCAAGTAACACACAACTGAATCTAGCTTGCACTTTATGAACTTGTTTATTCTTTTATTATTAATCATCATATTTACTTGATATGCACAGGCAATATATCTTGTTAAGTTCTATGTGTGATTGTCTGATGGAATTTAGAAAGATGTGACTGGAAGAAGGAACTGTGAGGGAAACATGGGTTTATGCTTACTATTTACAACACTGCCTTTTGTGCTTCTAGGAATTTTATGGTTTAAGTTATGATGTTTAATCAGTTTTCTTTGTTATCATTCTGACATGTTTATGTTGAACCGTGACTCATTTTGTGCAGATTCATTTTCCAAACCTGCATCTGGTTCTTCTGATGAACCTCAGCAGGGTGGTTGGCTTCGAAATTTTGCAATTGCTACTTACAAACCATACTTTGATGTTGATACTTCGGATGTTCTAGAGAGGATTATAGATTCACTTTTTCCATTCAGAGGAACTTTTAATGAAAAAACTTCTACCAACCCTGATTTGTAAGTAGACTTTTTCTGTTGCTCATTTTATTGACTGATCATACCAATAATTCTTTGAATATGAGTTATGATGTATTTCAATATTCAATTTCAACTATGGTTTGGATATTGTTAATATCAATTTTATGATTAAATAGTGTAGTTAAACTGGTAAGTTGTGTCACCACCGAAAAAAAAGATCACCACAACAAAAAAAACTGGTAAGTTGTGGTCACTGGCAGTTCCAAAATAATGTAGATGATAGTATTATTGAAGAACTGTAATACATTGGTGGTTTTGGGTTTTGTGCTCGAATTTATTATGTTTTCCCTTTATTTGGCGGTGAGCTGGGGTTGAGTTAACTTTTACTTGTTCAACATTTTATCACCGTGAAGAAGTATATCTCGAAAACAAGCATAACAAAACATACCTGTGTGCTATCTTGTATTGCCAGTAGATTATTATATGTTCGCTTATACCAAGTAAACCTATTAGTTCTTATGTTTTCTAACCGAAAGAGATGACTTTTTATAAGCAGTAGAGTTGTCTTGTTTTAACTTTTACTTGTTCAACATTTTATCACCGTGAAGAAGTATATCTCGGAAACAAGCATAACAAAAAACAGCTGTGTGATATCTTGTATTTCCAATAGATTATTATATGTTCGCTCATACCAAGTAAACCTATTAGTTCTTATGTTTTCTAACCGAAAGAGATGACTTTTATAAGCAGTAGAGTTGTCTTGTTTATGCATATTAGTTCTTATAATATACAATTTTTTCAGTTCAATCCCTAAAAAAATCCAGTTCATGAAACATAGGAGTTTTTCTTTTGATCATCGTTGTATTGGCTTTAATCCTTGTAATACTCGTCATGTTAGAATCAGTTCGTATATAGTCACTATTCCAGGAACTAACATCAATATGAACTAACATAATTTGGAGATTACAAGGACTTGAACCAAAACAAGGACCAAAAGCAACTTTTCCTTTTAGGGATTCAAACCGAGTAGAATGTTGTAGGGATCAAAGCCAAAACTGGTGCATATTACTGGGACTAAATTGGTATTTAAGCCCATAGACCATAGTCAATATCCTCTTAATACTTATTTCTGATATAGGCAGTCCACTCCTAAAAGGTTGAATGGTTACGGTGAAGAGTCACACCGTAACACTTGCAGTCTTTTCTTGCTTGGCTGCTGATTGTGAATTTGATTCCATGACTACTAGCCAATATACTCTAATTCTATTATCTGGTTGTTTTGTTTAGTCTCTTTTATTTGTGGAAACATCACATGTGGCCTAATTTGTACTCCCTCAGGTCTCAAATATAAGCAAAAAAAAAGTCAAACATAGTTGATGTAGCTGGTTAAAAATTTGAACCTAATACTTCAACTTTGTTTGACTTTTTTTTTTTTGCTTATATTTGAGACCGGAGTAGTACTATATAAAATACTGGTGGTCTAAGAAGAGGATGTTGCCAGTTTTTTTAACTTTGGAGGGAAAATGTTCTATAGCATGTAATCTTGAGCTCACCATAATTGTACTCAGGTATGGACCATTCTGGATCTGCACCACATTAATATTTGTAGCAGCATCCATGGGCACATTTGTGACATATATAGCACACAAGCTGAAGGATCAGAAATGGGACTATGACATAAATCTGGTGACTTGGTCTGCTGGTTTGTTTTATGGCTATGTTACCATCATTCCTCTTTGTCTTTACGTAATCCTCAAATACTTCTCTGTACCGGCGGGACTTGTTCAACTATTCTGCCTATATGGATATTCCCTGTTTGTCTTTATTCCAGCTCTGGTAGGTTGCTTCTCTTCTATTTTAAGTATAAAAATTTGACTTCTTCAAGGCATTATATCCTGAAATGTGAAACCTTTTGTTTTGTGCAGTGTTTGTCCATTGTCCCATTGGATATATTCAGATGGGTGATTGCAGGTGTGGCAGGGTTCATGTCAGCAACATTTGTGGCACTTAACCTCCGGGCACATATCATGTCGGCAGGTGAAAGGTGGTTCTTCATTGTTGCTGGCATTTTTCTGTTGCAGTTGGCTCTAGCCGTTGTATTAAAGATCTACCTCTTCACGGTATCCGTTTAAGAGAAAACTGGACTGCATGAATGAAATATATATGATGAAGGAATAACTTTTTGGCCTTTTAGGAATTCATTAATTCGGTTTAGTTGAACTATAATTCACAGATTAAATCTTTGTGTGATCATTCATTTATGGCAATATGTAAATCGAGTAAAACCTGTGACTTGTTTCATAACGCAATTATGGCAATATATAAATCGAGTAACCTGTGATTTGTTCATAACGCAATTGTCGTTTATATTAACAAGGCAACTTAGGTTTTTGGAGACAAATTTTCAATTAACCTCTTGATGTTGGGGGTATTATCTTGTGTTGACTGTATTTGTGCTTTGCATGCTTGAACCAGTGCCGATGTTATGAAATTATAAGTATTTTCAAAATTAGATTTTAAATGGATTTGAAATGATCATGAGCACGACTTGCTCTACTCCCATCAACTTTGCGTGTGGTTGGAAAGTTGGTATCCACCACATTTAGAGGGTACGTTCAACAACCTTCATAATTCCTAGCTTCTTAAATTTCATGGTGGAAGTGCATAGGGATGCGAGATAGGAAACCGAACATGTATCCAAACATTGCACATTGAAGGAAATGTATTTAAAGAACTTTCAAGCCACTTGTTTAGAGTTTATATGTTGATTTAAACTTAAGAGAACATCAGAACTCCGATGAAAAATAAGTTCGAAAGACTTCGGTGGCATTTTATAAAGAAATAAGCTTGAGCCTATTTATGTTATGAGACGCATAGTATGAATTGGTACCTGAAGTCTTGAACATGAGACGTATCTATGCCAATACTTTTGCATAATTTGTATGTCATCATGATAATTCATCAGCGAGTCAAATTAACACAATAATTAAGCCTCCAGAACCTAGTTAAAATTTAGCATTCCGTGGTAAAAGGTCAATGCAATGTCGTAGAAGTCTTTTATCGTGCTTAGTGTTTAGGCCAAAGTTTGGCAACTATCCACTACCCAAATTAATTTCACACCGGCCAGTATTTATATTATATTATTTACTGTTTACACATAATAAAATCAACTTCATCAAATCAGATTTTAAATATAAGCTTAAAATATGTTTCAGTGCATAAAATCTCACATTGCGTATATACATTTCCATAAAAATAAAATAAAAAAAGTAGGTATATACATTGAAAAGAAAAAGGTGCAGCAGATTTGAGAAAACCATCGTCTATTCTTGATTAAACAATCAAGATTCGATAGGTTCAAGTTCAATAATTGTGGCATATTTTGACTGTAAATCTTTGTCAACTAAGGTAAGAGATTAGTGCCAAATACCGAACCTTTGAGAAGTTTGATAACTCTTATTAGGAAACCGGCCAAAACAGATTGATAAAAAAAAATTGGAACGAAGCTCATGACATAAATCAGAAGCCACTACATCCTTTTTGTTTTTTTAATCATTGCATCGGCTTTAAAAAAAATATATAGAAAGAGTAGAGTATGTAACGGAGAAAACAACCATTTTGATTGTTGAATGTGATAAACATTGTCACTATATTTCTTTTTCAACAGATGTCACTATATTTCTTAAGCGTATTAGACATGCAAACATATCGCTAATATCTCATCTGTTATTAATTTTATGTATTAAATTAACCAACGAATATCACATTTCAAACTAAATTGACAACATAAAAACAAATCCAAAGATCAAAATGTCTAATAAATAATAATTTTTTGATTGTATTTGCAATTTCTATACATTCAAGGATTATATTGACAAGATCTTACACATTCAAATATTAAAATGATTGTTTGTCGGTATCTGATACAATTACACAAGGTGTGGTAGAAGTAAGACGAATCACAATACAAGAAATAAAGAAAGGAGGTTACTACTAATTGTATGTAAAAGCTGCCACAAGTTAGTCCAAAGAAGCACACAAACCCTGTTTAAATACATTATTCCACACATTAAGAAGCCAAACAAAATATGAGTTGAAAATATGCCTTTTACAGTTTACTAAAATCGATCTCTTGCCCATTCAACGGGCAAATAGTTACGTAGTGTTGTGTGAGACAATTGTACTATGAATGAAGATTCCATCAAGTATCAAGAAGTCATAGCATTGAGCTAAGATTTTGGACTTTAATTTAACGATGAAAAAATTAAAAACAACGAGTCAAAATTTGATCCTGAAATTGGGGCTATACGATGGACCAGATTAGGTTAGACATGATGATTTTGGAAAAATGAAGAGCTCTTTAATTGACTTGTAATACACCATTGGATTCCCACTATCGACGCACTAAGTCAATGCCTATATACTTTTCTTGTTGGCCGTAAGTCATCTGTTAAAATACTTTCAACCTTAACTTCTTCTTCCAACCCCTTCTCGTTTACTTTCTCTTGTAGAAGCCAGAAGAGTTACTCTTGATTGATATCATTGTTGTGAAGTGATGCCAGTTTCAATGTGTAAAGTGGGATGTTTATTATTTGTGATATTATTAAGCATTTCAGTTCTAAACCATCATCAAGAATTAGATGCTAGATACGTAAAGGTAGAAACTTGCAGTTGGAGAAGGGCGTTACGCTGCAGTTAATAGACAAGTACCATCCTCTCCTGACCCCTTGCATAATAAGCAGCTAGGTAGGTACATACTTTTATTTTTATTTTTAAAGAAGGTAGGTACATACTTATTCTACGAGTTGTGTGTTATTTGAACAACCAACCACTAATTTTCAAAGGAAAGTAGATAGTGACACGACGCATCTGAAGAAGATAGAACCCCACGAAGCACCAGGTTGTCTCTAGTTGGTATGCGATTACGAAGGAGACGCCACACCAATAAAGATACCTTGGAAGAGATATACTTATACCAAACGTCATCAACAATAGACCTGTCCGCCGAATCGATTGTGGTAGTAAAATAACGGTAGACTCCTCGAACAGTGTAACCAGAAATAGGATCTAGTACCCGCCGCCAAGTGTCATGAACAGTGTCCTGCAAAAAAAAATTATGTAATAACAAAGAACACTCCCGCACAGACTCCTCCTCCCACGCAAACAACCGACGCCTCCACTCCCACGCCCCACCATCTATTCCCAACCTCGCTTCTCCATCTTTTTTATTTTCTAAAACTAAAATTAAGATTTGATTTTCTTATTGAAATTAAGATACATCTGATTTTCTAAAACTCAGTGAAACACAAATCCTCTTTGGTTGCGTTTGAGGCAGTGTAGCGGCACAGATGTAGGAAGACAGTGATTACTATTAGGACTGTCTTTTAATAACTGATAATGGTAGCAGCTCCTGATATAATATGAAGGTTTATAGGACGATGGCAGCATTTGTACCTTATGTTTACAAGAATAATGTTACAGAAATAAAACACTTCTTCTGTCTTTGAAGTTTTTATTTTTATGGTTTTATACATTTAGCTCTATCAAGATGCCTCATATAAAATTAATCAATGTGGAGATACAGAAGAAAAAAAAACTTAATACAAGCTATTTTCCTATTAACCTC
>Ga0315913_1000765_pt1 | contig 31277 bp, 16 predicted proteins | sample MpolsnodulesMG_FD_207736 | JGI IMG/M metagenome (GOLD analysis project Ga0315913, IMG submission 207736) | Medicago polymorpha root nodule microbial communities from Los Angeles, California, United States - small nodules | ecosystem: Host-associated > Plants > Roots > Nodule | place: USA...
CTTCAGGAAATTCAAACGAAATATTTTCTCTTGCAAGTAGAATAGATGTCATTTGTCGTTTCCCTTTCTTAGTTGATTCCTACAACACCATATAAAACAATACAAAAACAATATAAATAAAAAGTATGTTTTTAAATAACACCATTGTATTCATAATTCATCCTGAATATTCGAAAGTTTAACTTTTTTTTTAAGAAAAATTTATTGATAAGAGAGTATACTGGGTACTCCAGCCCAAAAACTTTGTAGAGCTGGAACTATATCAATTGAATATAGATCTGCTTATATAGAGAATGAGAAAGAAAATTGTGGAAATGGTTGTTTGTAAAACCTTTAAAGAAATCAGTCTAAGAAAAAAATTAAGTATGTTAATAATTATATTCAGAGAACCTTTATTGCATAATCAATATTAACAAGACTATTTTATTTTCTGTTATTTACTTTTTAGTGTAAAATGTTAACATTACCCATGCATATAAATTAAACTTATTATCGTTGAGTTTTAACTAAGTTGTAAAACTTGGTTTTTCAACCTTAAGGGATGAAGTTCAAGTCCCATGCGATTTAGTTATAAATTACTAGTAGTACTTCTGTTATTAATAGCATTTTTTCCCAACAACAAAATACTTGAAGATACACAAAATTTCTAGTTTCCAACAAGAAGACGGAGAAACTTTGTACGATACATGGGAAATATACAAACTGCTACTCAAGCGATGTACGAGGCACAAATTTTTTGAGATGGTGATCACCGTAACCTTCACCAATGGTCTGAAGCCACAATCAATAATGTTATAAAGTTCAAGGTAATAAGTTAAAAAGTTCAGGTTTATCAAATAGATATTGTTGTATAAATTACATAAGCTGGCAATATGTCTGATGCCAATGAAGAAAAAGTGTTTTTATTGCTACTTTATCGCAAAAAAATGGCAAGGGTAATTAAGTAAATTTTGACAAAGTTAATTGTTGAGATAAATCCCAAATCCTTCTTAAGTTGATCTTATAATGAAAACAAACTTATGTGAATTAAAGAGATGAATATGATTAAAAATATGAATATTAACATTGTCGAGTCTTAAGAAGACGGAGAAACTTTTAACAAGTTTCTTTAAGTGTTCTTTATAATAGAATATCCGAGAAACATGAATATTAACATTGTCAAGTCTTAAGAAGGACTTCAGATTGATTAGAAGAATTTCAAAACGAGATCAAAAGCATCACATGGGAACTATGAAAATGGAAGTACAAAATTTACCAAGGAATGTGAGATTAAAAGTTGATCTATGTCAATCTTATTAGAAACAAAATTCTTCAATAAAAAAGAACTTCATAATAAACTTCAGAAACTTTTCGGATTTAGGAATTGGTTATCATTAATTGATTCTCATATAAAAAGTTAGGATCAAATATTTTTGGAGAATAGAATTAAAATCAATTGTAATTTAGGTTGGAGATTTGGTAAACCATAAGTGTAACTAAGGGTTACATAAGATTGAAATTTTAAAGATGAAAAGCACGTAAGTGAAAACTTCATAATGGGAAATTAAGAAAACACCAAAAGGAATCATGACAGAAACATAACAAGAGGTGCATGAGAAGATCAGAAGTTGAGAAGCAATGCACAACAACTACTTTCAAAATTTTCTTGATCCACGAGGCAAACAACAACAAAAAAAATTAACAACTAGTTCCTTGCTTGATAACCAAGATTAAAAATATATATATATATATATATATATATATATGGAAGTATCATTCAAATTAGAACACATCTCCCAACAACACAATATCTCAAAAAAAAATCTTTTATGTCAAAAAATTTCTGCATCAGAAAAAGATCAAATTGTTTTGAAAAAGATCCAAATATATTCTCTAACATTAGATTGCAAACACAAATACACTCAAGCCTCCATTATATCTTTGGAACATATTTTATAGTGTATTAGAAAAGTTCATATTCACATGTGTGTAATCATATTAAACTTAGAAAAATAAATGTTTAGATTCACTTTAGTGTGATCGGTTTGAACATGGAGAGGTCAGTGTGAGATCGAATTAATTCTTTGCAAAGGTCAAAATCACAATAACAATTGTGTAATTTGTTGTAAAACTTCAGTAATCCTCTTTCGGATATAAAGGTGGATTGTGTGGTCGATTAAAGTCTGAAGAGGATGTCCAAATCTTATATAGTCAAGTAGACCAAAAAGAAGAGAAAGTGTGCAAAATCCGAGAGGGTATCTCAAACACCAGATTGGAAAATATCACAGTCAATGGGGTTTGCACTAGCTCAATTGGGTCAACCACGATAAATTTTTGTGTCATCTTCTATATTCTTTAGCTCCATTATTTGAAAGTTCGAAATCAAACAGACTCAACCAATCTCTTCTTATATCAAATTCATTTTGATACAAACATCAGATTATCAAATCTGAACATCTTTCCTAAGGTTTGAGAAGCAACCAAAATTTTCAAAGGATCACAATTCAAACCCCTATATATTGTGGTCATTGTTTTTACTTCAGATATGTGGGCAAATTTGATAAGAAGAACTTTTTACTATTTTTATTAATTTCTACAGTGAAAAGTAATATCTCCTTATTTCTTATGAAATTTTATAATAGCATCCAAGCATACAGATTATACAGGCTAGTAATACATGTGATACCCATGGAGAAAAAAGTGTTATTCTTGTAACTCCGCCGCGAAAAAAGTAAGATGATTAAGGAAAAAGTTTTCAGCAATGAAAATATTAAGTGCTTATTGAGTTTGAATTTTTCCCTTAATCATTAAACTAAATATATATAATATACAATATTGCAAGAATGTAGACTGTAATGTGAGTTTCTATTCAGCCCCATATATTAATGTAGACCACACTAAAGAAGAAAAATACTTCGCTTGATTCTTCTTCTTCTTGTGCTGAGAAGAAAACTGAGGGAAACGAGAACAATCTTGAAGCGGGTAATAATTGAATTCATCTTTGGCCTGTTCATCTTCTGCAACATATTATTTGTCTCGATCATAGTGGATATAACGATGACTCGATATCAACCAATGACAAAAAAAGAACGAAGATTTGCTTGCGATTTGGAGACTTCTATAGCGAAATCTAATAGAAAATTATTTTGTGTACACCCAGTTGGAGAAAAAGATAGAGATATGATAGTTGTAATAGAATAGTTATGTGATAGAAATACTCTAAAAAAAAGAGGTGTATATATATCATTGTTGACAAACCATTGAGTTTATAAAATAATCATGTTGTTCTCTTTTCAACTATAGAGTAATCTTTTTTCAAAAAGTTTCATAGAAATAAGTCAAATATATCTTCCATATTTGTTGTTGGATAGGTTAAGTGATGCAAAATATTTAACTAATTAGAACTCCCAGGAAAATTTTCAAGAAAATGTTTGAGAGAGAAATAAATTGGTTCATTATTATAAATGTAAAGAGAAGAAAGATGAATAGAAAATAACAAGTTGAATAAGTGTTAATAAATTTTTGGGTGTCCATGTATCTTTGTTGAATCTTTTAGCATACCCTCAAACTAACGTGGATGTATAAATCCTCTTGAAATCTAGAAGTGTATCATGCTTCTCAAACTATGAATGAATAACCATTATAAGGCTAAATGAAATCACATTCAAGCTGATAAGTACTAAAACCAATCTATAGATTTCAATAAATTCTAAATGAATAAATGTACCAAACTTTTTTACACCAATTCAACACTTCTTACTGTTTATATCTCCCTATCACATTATCAATCTATCACATCTATTACATCTATCTCCTTTTCCACATTGGGGTGCAAATCTTTGTTCTGTTCATTGTTCTGGGTTGATATAGAATTATCATTACAAGCGTGCTCATTGCGAATGTCTTCCCATCATATGTTATCAATAATACTATAATGCACTTTCCATTCTATTAACCCATATATGATCGAGTCTTCTTGTAGAATAGGTGAGGATTGGATTGAATTCTTACACGGATTCTCGTCGCCAGTTTTCTTGTCAGCATAAGAAGAAGGATTAAGCAAGGCATTTTTCATTTTTTGAGAATTTTCTTCTTTAACCTAGATATAAAAAACAGTGTAAAAATTGTTAGTCAAAATAATGGTTACAATATTGTCATAATATCATTCATGTAAGATGAGTGCATAACTAGAGGTGCACAAGAAGATCAGAAGCTGAGAAGCAATGCATGATAACTACTTTCAAAACTTTCTTGTTCGACAAGGCAAACAACAAAACTAAACAAAAATAACGACTACTTTCTTGCTTGATAACTAAGATTGAAGATATATATATAGGGAGGTATCATTCAAATTACAACACATCTCCCAACAATACAATCTCTCAAAAATAATCTTTTATGTCAAGAATTTTTGTATCTGAAAAAGATCAGATTGTTTAAAAAAGATCCAAATATATTCTCAAACATTAGATTGCAAGCACATATACACTCAAGCCTCCATTATATCTCTGAAACATCTTTTATAGTGTATTTGAAAACTTCATATTCATATGTGTGATCATGTTAAACTTAAAAAAATAAATATTTAGATTCACTTTAGTGTGATCGGTTTGAACCTAGAGAGGTCACTGTGAGAACTAATTGATTCTTTGTAAAGATCAAAATCACAATAACAATTGTGTAATTTGTTGTAAAACTTCAGTAATCCTATTTCGGGTATAAAGGTTGAATGTGTTGTCGATTAAAGTCTCAAGAGGATGTCCAAAACTTATATGGTCAAGTAGACCAAAAAGAAGAGAAAGTTTGCAAAATCCGAGAGGGTATCTCAAACACCAGGTTGGAAAATATCACAATCGGTGGGGTTTTCACTAGCTCACGTTGGGTCAACCAGGATAACACTATGGGGCTCTACCGCAGACGCTGTATCATACTCTTTAAGAGTACGATTTGCAGGCATTTGGTTAATGCACAAGTCTCTTCTTCTTGTATGACATAATCTTTCATTCTCAGGAACTAATTGAACAATACCTCCGAGATTTCGGGTTCTTCACATTCAAAAAATAAGAGAATCCAAAAGTTACAAAATAAAAGAGAAGTTTTAGTCTAACCAGTAAAAAAAAAGATTAATATCACTAACTCCCGATAACGGCAAAAAAAACATGATATGCCTGCAAGTGTACGGTTCTATCGAGTAGTAAAAAGAGTATCGATCTACGGGGAGTTAAAATGATTACCAATCTAATTTTTTATTTTGATTAGTTGAAAAGGAATGATTTTGTTGAAAGCAATGGTTATTTGATTAAAAGTTCAGATATTAAAAAGCATCATGAGATTGAGGTTTTCATCATAATGTTCAATCCTTGGCATTCCCTATCTAATTCTCTATTCTATAATGTATTCATTCCTAAGGACAATGTGTTGATTTGGTATTTCATGTTTCCTCTTGGAACATGAATGTATCTCAAACAATAATCAAACTTATTTTCATGGTTGATTATCATTGAGACCCTTTGAGTGCAACCTTATTATCCCAAAAATCAGAAAACTATTCTCATGTTTTGACTATCTTGAAGGACAATTTTTTATTTATTTTTTGTCAAAATTTATGAATGACAATTTAAAAAGGTTAAAAGGAAATCACATTAATCCAAATGCTAATAGGAATACAGATATATCATGAGCATTCAAAGAAATTCTCAACATACAATCATTCATTTGATATTGTGATTACTTGAAAGAAGATCTAATAAATAAATCAAATTACAAAATTTGTGCAAGATTCTCTCCAAAAAAAAAAATTGTGCAAGATAGTTATCTAATTATTTAATTTCTTTTGAAGACTTGATATCCGGTCCAAGAATGCAAGGTAGTCATCCATAATATCTTGAAACTGAGAAAAATCTTCAGTAATCTCAGTTAGGTCATCATCCCCTATCAAATAATTATCAACATAATCTTCCAACCCTTCATCATTGATTGGAGTAGAATGCTGCACTTCGGATATACATAGGGGATATTCAGTCTGCCCTTCTGAAATATTTGGTGAAGATTGAATACAGGCTTTTGGTAGAATTGACAATGTTTCCGTTGAAACATTTCCCACTTCAAGATTGCTGTGCTTGTCCTCAATTGCTTGTGAACAAGAAGAAGACCCACGAAAAGTATTTGTCTTCATTAGTTTTGAAGATTTTATTTCAGCCTAGAAATAATAAACAGTGATAAAATATTTATTCAAAATTGAATAAAAAAATTATATATGTAGCAATTTTTTTAAAGGAAACTCATTGTAGCAACATTATCATTAAATATGATGCATCACCTTGTTTATTGTTTTTCTCTTCTTTGGTAAGGAGACATTACGAGGAAGTACCCCTGCATCCCTCACTTCAAGACTGTTATCTTCATCCTTGGCCTCAATGTCCTAAAAAATATACGGAGTATCAGTGAGTATATATGAAATTAAAGCTATGATAATTAAAAACATTATTTACCATGACCACAAAATCCGTCTTAATTATAAGATACAACATAAACATTTATATATCTTCAAAAATAAAACACAAAACATTTTTATATAAAGTTTTAATGCTACACCTTTCTTTTCTTTTTTCCCTCTGAATCTAACATGGTGTAGCCTTCCGGAAGTAAGTGATTTACAACTTCCTTAACTGATCGTAATTGCTTACCATTAGTGGTACCATGAGCATAATACTACAAGAAAGATAACAACAAATGAAGATAAATGAGTCTTATTATCATTAACAAATATATATTAATTATCACACACATAAGAAATTAATTTTACCATATCAAATTTTCCCGAAGTTCTTTTTCTACATTCTACCTCCCATTGATCAAGATTTGATGATAAATTTTCTGTATTTGGGAAAGTCGTTGCATCTATTGGAAATTTAAATGTTATAATCTCCTTTTTGATCAATATGGTTTTCAACCGCCTTCTTCTATGTGGTTCCTATCAATCAAAACCATCAATACAATATGTTAGAACATTAATAAAAATGTTATAACAAATAAATGAATAGTAGGTTGCTTAATTACTCAATGCATTCATTTTTTATTCTTTTTGCAAGTACTCCCATTTGATTAAAAAAAAGGGTGTTAAACACCATTAACAGACGGCAATAAGTTTCTCACTAGCTGCTGAAAGGACTTAACAAAATATTGCATTACCAATGTACTTAACAATCTACCTGATTGTGTGGTTGGTCCTCATACGGATCAGGTAAGGGATGTCTTTGTTCTTCCTCATCTTTTGCGCCAACTTCTTCTTGATTCTGAAGGTCTTGTGTGACGACATTTTCAATTCTCACTTCAGAGATGCCCGAGGACTGCACCGAGCATGCTTGTAAACCCTAACATCCAATACATGCATAATTTATATTTCGGATATATTCGAAATTTCAACTAACAATTGATTTTATTGACAAAACAAAATGAAATTGTTTTCTTTTATGTGTTTTAAATAAATTACAATGAAAACATAAAAAAATTACAACTTTTGTCTATATGCTTCAACTTCTTCCTTACAACAAAAAACTGATGTGTTATGAAGTTAATTTTAAGTAAATTAAAGATATGAGAATATGTACCTCTACAAGGGTATCATCTCCATTTTCCTTGACCTTATCTTTGCACCTCGCTTTAAAACTTTCTAACATCTCCTGTGACATGTAAAAAGATAGATGTATAATATTAGCAGAAGAAACTCTTGTATTTTTCTAATAGAATAGTTAATTAATAATGAATGAAAAATATTGATTAATACTTACATTGATGTTGTCTCTAAGCAACAGACCCAATGCTTCGCCATAGACATCTTCTTGATTGTTATGAAGGATATTTTAGCAGAGGATCAAAATCATAAATATGAAAATATAGCATATTACTAACCAATATATTTAATATCATAACCATGTACCTTGAATGGTTGAAGAATCCATATAGACTTGAAAGAGACTTGAGAGAACTATGTTTTGATAGATGCTTCTGCCGCCTTACTGATGGACTGTTCTTTTGTTTTCAGTGTGTCTAACTGAATGTGATAGTTAGATTATATGGTTATCAGTGGAGGCAGAGGCAGGGGACCTCTCAAATGGCTGACTATTTTATTTTTTTCATACACTGTAATCATACAAAGCTCTCCCTCTCCTTACTCCCAAACAGACCCCCTTAGCAATACTGGTCAAATAACTATTAAAGCCACTTAATTAATATATGTTTTTCTTTTTTTGAATAAAATTATTTTCCTTTCATAAAAATATTAATATTAATATTTTGTATAAACAATTTTTTGACCAAAATTATATAAAGGTACATTAAGACTTTATGAAGGCTGACCATTGACTAAAAAAAATGTTCACATAATAAATTTTATTCTCAATCGTAAATAAAGAAGATATACTCATATGGTTTGGGTTAGGAGTTTTTTTCCCTGTTCTTTTTCTCTTCTGTGCTGCTGTAGTGTGTTTGTTCCTTTCCTGAGACTCTCCTTGTGCCTTTGTGTTTTAAAAAAGTTTTGTTGTCCGGAAAAAAGAAAGAAAAAAAAGGAAAATCAGTGTATGTCTTTCAAGAAGAAAAATAGGAAAATCAATATATGTCTTTTCAAAATAAAAAAAGGAAAATCAGTATATGTCTTTCCAAAAAAAGGAAAGTAAAATCAGTATATATATCTTTCCAAAAAAATAAGGAAAATCAGTATATGACTTTCCAACAAAAAAAAGAAGAGGAAAATCAGTATGTCTTTAAAAAAAAAGGAAAATCAATATATGTCTTTTCAAAAAAAAAAAGGAAAAATAGTTATATGTCTTTACCAAAAAAAAGAAAAAGGAAAACCGGAATATGTATTTCCAAAATTAAAAATAAAAAAAGGAAAATCAATATATACAATTTTTTAAAGGGTTAAATATGTTTCTAACCCCTACATTTTGCCCTTTTTGAAGAATAATCCTTACATTTCAATAAATGTTTTTAAAATCTCTAAATTTTTACTCCGTTATCGTAAATAGTACTCGTCCTCAATTTCTACCCAATCACCAAACGGAATGGTGATGTGGCAATTTTTTTTTTTAAAATTTTTTTTAATGGATTGTGTAACACCCTAATTTCCGACGGTAATTTTATATAATAATAATCATGGTTTTAACGAAAAAGAATGTCACACACATTCATTCATATTTCACATAATAAGATAATAGAGAATCAGATACAAAAGCGGAAGATAGCATTTGAAGACATTATAGTGCTTAAACTTTCATAATTTTAAATATTTGGTCTTTAACATCATTTGGGAAAAATAGCATAAAACATTATAGTGCTTAAACTTCATAATTTGAAGACATTCAACGTTTAATCCCAACCCAAGTGTTACAAATCAGAGCATGTATTTATTTGACTACTTAATATCACCATAAAATAGCTTTAGGAGTATATCTCTGTCACCACCTTCTAAGCGTCCCGCAAAGCTAAAGCTCCTCGTCCTGAGTATCTGCACCCCAAGGGTACATACACCAAAACACATAAACAACAACAAAGGGGTGAGAATTCACATCATAACATATATTGGGATACATGAATAATAAAGTAGATAATCATATCATCATCGGTAATTCGTCATATCATCATCACTCATTCATCATAATATTCATACAATTTATTTCATAAACATCATTAGCACATACCGCTTATGCAAACATTTAACACATACCATATTCACATCATTAGCACATATCACAATTCACCTAACATGACTTATTTTCAACATACTTCATTCCTAAACCTACATGCATACCGATACCGGATCCTATCGTCATAATAATGTAGTTCAGAGATATGTTACTGAAAGATACATTTCGTCATTCGTCATTATGCTGTATGATATGATGCATGAAGACTCGCCAAACTTCATTTAGAAAGACACATAAACAACACATCATCTTTATATCATATCCATTCGTCATTTTTCATCATTCGTCATTTTTCATTTTTCGTCATTCGTCATCTTTCGTCATTCGTCATTTTTATCTTTCATCATTTTTCGTCATTCGTCTTATAACAATCATAACGTCATTTTACATCATCATTAACACCTCGTCATTATTAACACCATATGTTCGTCTAATTATATCTAACCCATTTTCTTGTTAAAAACTCACGCAGTGTTTAGAACTTACACTCATCATTGGTTTCCTCTACATTCTCCGCTCCCTTCACTCCTAGCAACCTACCTTATCCTTCATCCTTGGTCTTTATGATTTTTACTACTTCTTCGCCTTTCCTCATAATAACTTCTGTCAATACGACTAGACTTATTAAGTTGTAAGTCTCTATCATCAGTTATTCATTTCATCATTTTTGTCGTCTATTACCTTAGTCCACTAACATCATGCACTAATTTTACTTGATTTGTACCTTTTATATCTAGTTTAAATCATTAGACTCAATCTTTAATTATAAGTTTCTTCTATTATCTTTGTCCCTTGTTTATGAACTATTCCTAAAACAATCCCCTTTTCTTCACTTATCCCTTATGTTTCTTCTCATTATTCTTACTCTCTTCTATTATTTTCATATCTTGACTCACCGCTCTTACTACCCATCACGTTGTTCATTTATTTCATACACAACTCACTATCTCCGTTTACCTTTCATCTTAATGATCTCAGCATCGTAATCAGTTCTCTAAATTCGTCCTCGCTATTTGTACTGTTATGATCTTGTCTCATTATTCATAAGCAACTCAATATTCATCCTTCCCGCAACTTACATCTTTCATCACATCCCTTTATTTAAGTTACTCCTCTCAAATCCTTGTTCAACTATGCCTCATCTTGTCTTTATCTTTTTACCTCGACTCCTTTCCGCTTCAACCTAACAACTTTCCTAAATTCACACTCTTCAAATAGTCTCGTCGCTACATTTATCTCTTGCCACAATTTACTATCATTTTCATCTTTGTTTGTTCATGAATAACCCTTTTACAAGTCTCTCTACTTTCCCCTTAAGTCTTTCATAAGCATCTTTTATTACGTCGTTCATCATCATCATATGACATTTATACTATCATCATACCTCATCATCTTATAACGTTAACATTTCATTCGTCGGTTAACATCATATTTAAATATTATGGTTCATATCTTTGTTAAATCAACATCATGTTTATAATCCACACCCTTCATAGTTTTTGTAATATCCCACTCGACAATTATTGGAATATTATCAGTCGAAGGTGTACCAGAGGACAATGCTCATGAGATTCACTACGAAGAGGAATGTTTTGGGATGCAATGTCAGTTAAGCACGGGTTAGCCATCAGTGTCAGTATAAACACGATTAAGACGAAGGGCATTTTAGTAATTGCACTAAGGGGGTATATAAGGGTGTTGGGAGCCAAAACCTTCATAAACTGATGTTGTTTCTCTCTCTCGATATCAAGACTTGGAATTTCTCCTCCTTCTCTCTAGAAATGGCACCCTCTCCTCTCAATCTTCTTCCCTCAAGCTTCCATAATCTACACAACTGGTAATCAAGCATGAATGTTGATAACTTAACAAGCAAGAAACAAATAGAAGAAGGGATTAAAGCTTGGTTTGGTTGGAAGAGCTAAGAATCATGGATGTATCAAGAACTAGGGTTTCATGGTTAGAGGTTAAAGTTGGGATTGAAGCTTGAAGAATGCTGCAAAACATCATGTGAGTTCTTAGATAGTTAAACCTTCCTTTGGTTTGAGCAATCCTAGTAAGAAATCCATGAATTTATGCTTAGTTAGAATGATGTAGTTTAGTACCCAAATGTCAATTTCTTGTTATGTTTATGTTAAAATTGCCATGCAAGATGCTTTCTAATGTTTATATAAGTTGTTGGATGTATATGATGCATTGTAGGACTGAATTGGATGAGTTTGGGGTCAAAAATGCAGAATCTGCACTACAGACCCGAAGAAACTCACTATTAGCGAAATATTTCGCCAATAGCGAAATTCCCAGATGAAACTCGCCAATGGCAAAATGCTACTGCCCTTGCCAACTTTTCATTGGCTTGTTGGCTCATCTTGGGGCCTGTAGTGCAGTCCGAAGCTTTTCTTGTGATGGTTTCCAACTTTATAACCCCTACAACATCCAAGCATTGCACATAACATCAAACAATTCTTGAAATGGAAATCATGGCCAATATTAACATATACATCAAGAATGGCACAAGAGAGTTTAAGCATGTTCTTTCGGGTAGCGATTAACTAAGTATGGGGAAAGATAATAGAACCTCGACGTAGACCGCCGAGAACTAGAATGATAGCAAGAACCCTAAGTATGTTAAGTTATGTATGAATTAGCACAAGCATGTATGTACCTTACCATTAATCAGGTAGATCACGGACCCATGGTAAACAAGCAAGCAAGTTTAGTTTAAACCTTCATGTATGAACAAGACGTTAAGCAAGATGTAGGTGTCGTGTCACGTCATGGGGACGGGACAAGTACCACAAGGTACGCCCGCACGACACTGAGGGAGTCCGATGTACCTTAGCTAGGTTTACATCGGTCATGTAAGGGATTGTACTCGGGGTTACTCCACTCGATACATTCCGTAAAATGAACCAAGATAACAATGTTTGTTCAACGCTAACCTCTAAGATAACGAATGAACACGATTATGATATGATTACGTTTATGATATGATATAAGGCATGTGTAAACTTATGTATCAAGATAAGGCTACGAAGTTACGCCGTTGTCGATCTTAGGATATCCCCGATCGTTCGGTTTAGGATCGTGTCATGAATGAGTTTATCTTTAGGTCTTGATGCGTTTAGCGTATCTTGATATGGAGGTCTTAGGTTCCCTTGACCGCCATGACATGTATGATGTACGACAAGACCTGTAAGCTAAGTTCAAGAGAATCTACGACGGATCTAGTATGCACGATTGTCTAGGTAAGCAAGTCCACACACATATAATCACCCGACAAGTTGTATTGTAGACACGTGGTGACCATAGGTTTTCCCCGAGGTTACCTATAGCCTAGGATTAGGTAGAACTCACTGAGACATTATGTCTCATCTCAATTCTCTTTGTTTCAGATTAGCAGGTTGTGTAGCAAGCTTGTGGTCGAATGAATACTCAGCAAGGACTTGTTTGTACCCGCTGTAGGACATTCTCATGGATTTCAAGAGTGTTTTACTATACTTTGGATAAATGGTGTTGTATTTTTGATTGTACGAACGCGTATTGTTGTATATGATATTCATTCAAAGTATTCATGTTGTAAATTTTAATATATCCAGTACTAAAGATAATGCACATGCTAAACTTTGTAGATACGTTTAGTGTGGGCGTTACAGTTTTATCCCCCATTTCATACATCCTTTTTTCCCTAAAGACATAAGTTATTCAAGTTATTAATTGTAGTTCTGTAACATACTGAATTTTTAATGTATCATAAAAATCTAAATCGAAATGCCTATTACACTAATAATTATCTAAATGTAACCGACTTAGAATCTTATCAAAAAAATTATTTGAAATTAAAAAGACTTTTGTATAATATTTTTTTGGGGTAGATAGAAGAAATGGTGAAGACATTATAAACTCACACATATAAGTGGAGGTACCGGGGTTCGAACCCCGGTCGGTCATGGCACCCGGCCTAACAATTTTGGCATTTTGCCAGTTGAGCTAGGACTTGTGTTCTAATTATTATTTAGCATGAATTAAAATTTAAGAGATGTGGACACCTTCATAGAAGAGAATTCTTGGAATAGGCTATTTTTAAAAACTTTCAATTGTTAGTATAAAAATATCTTGCAATACTTTTAATTAATTTCATAACTTATACTTTTAATTAATTTCATAACACATTCGATATATATTACCCAACATTATTATCAAAATATTTATTATTTATTTATTTAGTCAAACAAGTAATCATCTATCAGCGGAGAAATAGAGAAGTGAAGTATTTAACAAAACGAACACGATGGAATCAAACTAGATTTGACTTTAGAGCAAGAAATGCAAAAAATTTAGGTGAAGACACAACTAATACGTAGTTTAGTTGCTTACGAACTGGTCATTTAATGTCATGGTGCCCTAACACTTTAAAATAAATTTAGGTGAAGTCTAAAAAACAAATTTATCTTGGAAATGATAAATTTCTTAACACTCTAAAATTTTAGGAATTAAATTTTTCTAAGAACACTTATTATTATTATCATGACCCTTTTTTATATTGTTTTTGTCAATAGTTAGGTGGATAGAATGCATTCTCCTTACTAATTGAGTTCAATATTCAGATTCAGACGTTGGTTATATATATATTAGAATGCATTCTCCTTACCAATTGAGTGAAGCTCACGGAGATACCTTTATTTATATTTAATTATTATGAATAAAACTTAAATTCCAAATTAGTTTTGTTTATAAAAAAAAAATTGTAAGATGCGATTTTACAAATCTCTTTTAATTTAATTAAGATCTTGAAATCGATCTTGAGTCTGGACATTTAAAACGAATTTGTCACATATTTAAATTTCAAACAGTTCAAATAATTTTATTTATATTTTTACAAAAAAAGTTCAAAATGATTTGTCTTTACAATTCCACGAGAAAAAAAAATCGTAATTAAAAAAATATATACTTTTAATAAGAGTAGCATTAACCGACCAAATTAGAGGTACTAAAGAATTCTCCACAACTTTATGGCAATTGCAATTTGCACACCTCAATAAGACGTGCGATGAAAACGATGTCTACGTGGAAATAGTCCAATGGTGGGATTGTGGACCCAAGCAACACAAGATTACAACACGTGGATGGTCAAGATTTCACTTTTTATTCTCTTCCATCTTATAAATTGGGGTCACGCTGCATGATTAAAAAACATCAATTCTAGTAAAGATTACAGCTACAAACCAATATAAATTTGTTCTTTGCTTTTCAAATCTCTGTTTCTGAAAATATGTCTAGCTGTGGTTGTGGAAGCAGTTGCAACTGTGGTGATAGCTGCAAGTAAGGATCGACCACCTTAACTCTTTGTTGCTTTCCAAACAAAATTATATGAGTATTTTATTGTGTATATTTTTAATTTATGATGATTCTTGGAGAGTTTGTTTAATATTTTGATTGATTTTTTCAGTACCCTTTTGGTTGGGTTCTATGAATTTCATGCTTTTTTTTCTCTATCTTCATAGGTTTTCTAGAGTTGAGTTCTAGTCTCTTTGATTATTTTTTTTTTTAATACTTTGATCATTAAATTATTATACTTGGTCACTAGCAGATGATTTTGATGAAATTTGATTTGTGTTTAGAAGGGGATATTTATATTTCTTTTATGAGTATTTTAAAAAAAAACTTGAAAAACTAGATCATGAATCATAATACATTCGTGCTTGTGTTTCAACTTTATTTATGTAAATAGTCTATTAAAAGTGTCTTTCTAATAAGATATACACAACGACTTGGTGCTTACTCCTTAAGTCAATGGTAAAGAGTTAAATATTAGACTTCAGTGTGTGAAGAAAATTAGTGTACAACAGTGAATAATTTTTCTGTATCAATTTTGATAGGTTAGGTTGTCTTCTTAAAAAAAGTGTACAATAATATAGTTATTAAATTTGATCCCGTAAACTAAATTCTTGTGCTCAAGTCTTTCATAGGTTTTAGTTAGGAACAAATATTTAGATCCAAATTGAAATAATCCATGAAAAATTGAATAGTTATTAGATAGTAGAGTTAGTGTTTGACAAATAAATATATAGTAGAGTTTTTTTTTTTTTTTAAATAAAAATATATTGTAGAGTTGGTGTATATTCTTTAAGCACATTTAAATTTGCTTTTTGATTGTACCAAAAAAAAAATTGCTTTATGATAGGAATAATTAAATTAGCTTTTTGATAGCAACAAAATTAGATATGCTTCCAGTTTAGCCGGCCTAAATTTATAAATAAAGTTTATTCTTTCTTTGATAAACAATTATTTGCAGTATTGTCTGTTTTAAAAGTCTAATGTTTGATGTGTCTAATTGATTTTTATTACTTCGCAGATGCAACAAGAGGTCCAGTGGATTGAACTATGCCGAAGGCGAAACCACAGAAACCGTGATTTTGGGCGTTGGTCCGGCCAAGATCCAATTTGAAGGTGCTGAAATGGGTGTTACATCTGAGGATGGTGGCTGCAAGTGTGGAGATAGCTGCACATGTGACCCTTGCAACTGCAAATGAAGTGCATCATATGCCTCTTGATGCAGAGATATTGGAACCAATATGTGTAATTGTGTGTATTAGTACACATTTAATATATAAGAAGCATGTGTTTCCTTTTTTAGAATAATATGAAGTGATCATGGATCTCACCTTCATCAAATTCAAATGTTCTTAGATTTTGTTGAAGGTGCTATGAGAGTTATGATCGCTTTGTGTTTGGTTGTCTTGTGTAATGTATAACTAAAAGCTAATATGAATCATAAATCTCTGCATATTACAAATGGAATATATTATTGTATGTTGTTTGAATAGAAGTTCTTTTATTTATCAACATCAAGTTGGCATATATCAACATAAGTTGGTCCAATTGATAACGAGTTAGCTCATGTAAAGAGCGTCAGTTCAACCATGTTATTATTGTATAAAGATCGCATTCACTCTTTATTGGCCGTGATGAACTTTTGAATTCAACCGACTTAAACTTATATAACGCACTTAAATAGTCATAATTAAGAGACATCTTTCATTGTCTACACTATGCATCGCCATCAAGTGGAACAGAATGAGAATGATTGATGAAATCTATTGTAGTTTTCATCGCTTAACCCCGAAAAGGCTTGCGATAATTTTGCATGAAAAATCGTACACTTGATTCTTTCATTAATGATACAATTCATTATATCAACAACTCCATTATGTTGCGGCCTCTTTGAAACCATCTTCTCATGCTTGATTCCATGTTATTTGCAATACTCTTCAATTGGACTTCAGTATTCACCACCATTACATGTTATAACAAATATCACCCATACCAATAATTTCACAAACTCCTTCATTTCCCATTTTCATCGTATCAAAATCATCAACAATATAAGATGAGAAGAAATAACGTCTATGAGTAACATGGTGTGAGGTTCTTGTTCAAATAATCCTAGACGTTGAATCATGACTTGCAAGATTCATGGAGTTATCATCATAAATAATGTAGACAACACTATCACGTGCAACTCCAACAGTCTCTATATATCATTTTTCTTCTCTTTGTCTTCATCTCTTTCCCTTGGGTGATCTCTCTAGAGGAATCTTCATTTTTTTTAATGTGTACCACACTAACACAATTTTACCATGTAAATTCCTTAATATTTTGAGACTCTCTTCTTGACTTGCTTCGACTCTCAGATTTGTCATGCTAATGAAAATTTTCTCCATATCAAATGCACAAAATGAACCCAAGACTCTCATACCATTGTTGGATCATGAAGGGATCCCAGGAAGTCATCCATATTTGATCAAGAACAACTAAAATCTAAAATCGTATTACATTAGGTATATGGGTCCTCCCACATATATATTTATCCCATTAGGATTTTTCTAAATTACCTTTGAAGAATGGTGGGTAATTTACGCACCAACCAATGAAAATTAGCAATTTATTGATGGGGTCAAGATAGTTCATAGAAATGTGCTTACGTGGCTAATGTGTACTGGTTGAGGTAAATTACCCATTATTCTTCAAGGGGTATTCTAGTTGTCACCTTATCATTAACTTTGGTTAGTGGTGATTTTAATGTTTTCAACATGTTAATCATTTCATATGACAATGTAATTCGTTTCACACCTTTTGTCTTATATAAATTTGGTTGAAAACTTGTGCGAATCATTTCACATAAACAAAGATTTTCTGTGAATCGTTTCATATAGTAGAGTGAATCATATTTCACTCCTTTTGTTTAAAAATATTTTGATGCAAAACAAAGTGAATCATTTCACATATAGTTGTGAATCGTTTCACTCCTTTTTAAAAATATGTTTTATAATTTCATTTTACTACTTTCTAAAAATTATATAAGTAACATTTTTTTTTTTGACAAAGAAAAGAAATATTATATAAGTAACATAAAACTATCATTCTCATCATAAAGTTTTCACATTATTTTCTCTTAAACACTGGTCATATACCTTCTACTATTTGAAAACTCTTAGATAATTGATTGAGAATTTCATAACCTTGAGAGTCACAGATGCAATATGTACATTAGATTGTAATACTCTATGGTTTTGCACTTGGTGGAAATTGAAATCTAAAGGAAAGATCGAGGTTTTCATGTGTTTATCCAATTAGGATGATACATCAAGTCTCAAGAATATTGGTCTAAAACTTGTATCAAAAATTTTGGAGTTCAATATTCAACAACAACTCATTGACTTTAGTTTATGGCAGTGGATTAGCTCACTAACGAAGACGGTGTGGGTGAATAACTATAAATCTGTGTTCTTTCTCTCCATCCCTTAACTCTTTGATGTATGTTTTTTAATTTACTCAATTTTGGGGTTGAAAATCGTTCTATGAAAAACCTTTTTTTTTTTTTTATTGATATGAAAGAAACTCAATCGAGGTTTAATCTGAGCAATGATTAAATTGCATCAAAAGGGGTTCTTAAAATCCATATTCTTAATCATTCAATTGAATCAATTACCATTTTTACTATTTACTTGTTAATAATTCAAGGGTTAATAGTGTTTTACCCCCTGTAATATAGGTTATTTCCGGTTTTTCCCCTGTAAAATTTTCTTTTTGGATTCCGCCCTTGTAATTTGAAGTTTTTTGGTTTTGGACCTTCATGAATTTTGACTGTACAAAATCGTTGATATGGCAGAGGATAAACCGAAATTTGCTCAAATTGCAGGGGTTAAAAACCGAAATTTCCTCAAATTACAAAGGACAAAATTTTTCATGAAGGTATAAAACCAAAAAATCTTTAAATTACAAGGACGGAAACCAAAAAATATATTTTACAGGGGAAAAACCGGAAATGACCTATATTACAAGGGATAAAGCACTATTAACCCATAATTCAATTTTGCCTTAATCTAGGTTTTAACAAGTTAAGTGATTATCCAAATAAGTGATTCTCTCAATCATTTAATTTGAATTAATCAATTGGTTATTCTTAATTAAGTGTCTGTGATTTTCATTGATCTTTGTATCGGTTAAATTCTCATTTGTATATTTGATAAGCATAATTCATATTTACCACAATTCTGCTACATAAACTTTTGAAACACTAAATGTTTAAGTGTATATATACATCCCCCCTCCCCTCTAGAAACTTGGAGCCATAGCGTAAACGATAAAGTATGAGTTCATCTATTCGTATAGATATGTTCCTGCTCAAATGAAATCAATATTTGTTTTCACCGTCGTAAGGGGATACATAAATAGGACACATCAAGAGACCACCTTCATCATTGTCAGAAAGACTTTCGGCATGAAGGGTTGGTCCCCTTTATATCCAAACCATATTATGATACCACTTTTAAGTCATGAGAGGAGTCTATAAGATCATTCACATTGATCCAAAAACAACCACATAAGTGAATTGAATACTAAATCTTTACTTAAGGTTCTTGCTTCTGGTTCACGTCGGCGTACCCTATTCTGCATTTTATCCTGTGGTTTTTGTTTGGCATTGCAAACAGTTGTTGTTTAAGTTAGAGATTTGATATCCCTTTGTAACTTTCCTTCACGACGATGTGTGCTTTTCAATTGACATTGAAAAACTCACAAGTTTTCACCTTGTGTGCTGCAAGTTTTTGGCAAGAATAATCACCACTAAACTAAAAATGATGATAAGGATTATGGGTCTCGCTTCATGTCCTTTGAGAAGTAAAAATTGAATTTTTTTGGAGGAACATAATTAGACTTAAAAAACATCATGAATGGGGAAACTATTCTTCACAAAACAATGAAAATATGATCATTTTACGATTGTCTTTGATGAGATTTAAACTTTATTTCTTAAAATTATGACGTCAAACTTTTACTTCGTAACTAACACTTAATAAAAATTACAGTGAAGTCTGTATATTTTATAATCAACAATGGATCTCTTAGGGGTGTTTGTGCGTTTTGGTTCGGTTTTGAGGCTAAAAATCATTCAAACCGTAAGATAAATAAGTATGCGGTTTGGTTTGATTCGGTTGGCTTTTAAAATAAAATCTGAACAAACCAATGCGGTTTGGATTGGATTGGTTGATGCAGTTTTTTTAGACAGTAATTTTTTTGTTTCCAACGTTAAAATCAAATTAAAAAGTTAAAACACAACACATCTCGAACAATATTTTAAATTTGATCCAACATTACAATTTTATTTTCAACCAACAATGTTCCTAACTACGTAGAACAAACTTAAACGCAGACAAAAGACTACAAATTTTATTATTCTCTAAGAGCTCAAGTAGTACATAAATACTTTTTTGAAAGAAAAAGCAAACAAGAAATTTAACAAGAGAAAAAATATGTTATTTTATTAAAGTTTTCATTGAGTTTCTATGAGTATTAATCCAAGTGATATATATTTGATTAATGTTTTTCTTATATAGCGGTTTGGCTTGGTTTGGTTCGGTTGATGAAATCAAAACCGCAAACCAAACTAAACGATGCGGTTGAGTAAAAAATTGATCTGAGTACATCCGAACCAAATGCGATTTTTTACGGTTTTAGTTTGAATTGATTCGGTTTGCGGTTTTTCTATTGAATTAGTTCAGTTTTAAACACCCCTAAGATCTCCCGTTTTAAGAACAATGGATCTTCCGTCAAATAAAACAACAATGCATATTCCCTTTAAAATAACTTATCCGCAGCATCCGATATAATTGAGAAATAATATTTTTTGTTAGAAAACTCGTACATCACTACCAAAGAAAAGAAAACTCGTACATCATTATCACTATTAAAATATTTATCTATCCAAACAAGAAATCTTCTATGAATAGAGAACATAAAAGTGGTCTTGCAAACAGAGGTATTTTTGAAATTTTGGTGGTCTTAGATCAACCTACAACTTGAACTCTAATTAATAAGTATATGAATAGGTACTTATAATTAAGGATTGAAGGAGTAATAAACTCATCCCTTCTCCAATTTAAAAAAAAAAAATCCTTTTTAACTAAAATCAACTTTTTTTTTATGCAACAACAGAATCAATTTTATTAGATTCGCTTTCACACTACATTTGACTTTAGAGCAACCATGCAACAATTTTATCGCCAATGCACACCAAAATAAGACGTGCGATGAAAACGATGTGATCGTGTAATTAATCCAAGGGTAGGCTTGTGGACCCAATAGTCAAAAGATTACAACACGTGGATGGTCAAGATTTTACCATTTATTCTCTAGCACCTTATAAATTGGGTCACGTACACCATTAAAAGACATCAAATTCTAACATCTACCAATTAAATATTATTCTTTGCTTTGCAAGTTGAGTTGTGAATATGTCTGGCTGTAATTGTGGAAGTAGTTGCAATTGTGGTGATAACTGCAAGTAAGGATCAAGCACCTTAACTCTTTGTTGCTTTTCGTAATAAGATTTTTTTGTGTATCTTATAAATGAATCTTGGAGATTTTTGTTAATATTTAATTGTTTTTTCAGTACTCTTTTGGTTATGTTCTATGAAATTAGATGCTTCCATTTTTATTTTATTTTTTGTTTCTGCATGGGGTTTTTTAACGACACACGATTTCTTATTTGAGAGCTACTTTTACTCTTATTTGAGAGCTCCCTTAATTTTTCATATTTTGTCTTGGTGAACTTGCTTCTCCAAGTGAACTTTAATTTTTCATGCTTCAATGAACTAGTTTAGGAAGGGATATTTATATTTATTTAATCCGTGTTTGAAAAAAATTGAAAAAATAGGTCATGTTATGTCATGACTTGTTTTCAATTATTTATTTAAAGGGTTTTTGCTAGAAGCCACCCATGAAGGTGTCTTTTAGCAACCCACACCTCAAGGTGTGATTTTCACTTTTTAATTATAACTTTGCTAAAAGACACCTTCATAAAAATTAGTTGGTGTCTTTTAGCAAATGTTCATAGAATAACTTGCTAAAAGACACCTTCTTAAAATGTGTCTTCTAGCAAAACCCTTATTTAAATATGTAGAAGTTGTCGATAGAAACAAGTAAGTCGTAGTCTCATGAACTTAACTCATTTGAAAGAGATATTGCATAATATATATAGGCGCGGGGGTTCGAACTCGGTTTCTTATTCACCTTATAGAGGTGAATTTTTAGGCACTATTTGATAATTAAAAAAATGAGCAAGTGGTCAATAGGAAAAACTACAATCATTGCGTGTGGTAATGCATGATTGAAAAGGAAGAACTTATCTATGTTTTAAATAGGTTTTTTTTTTTTCGCTAGCATTTTAAATAGGTTTTTTAACTAAGATTGGTTACTATTAAACAAAAGTAGATACTTTATACCCAAAGTTACTTATTTTATTCTCTCTTTAGATTATGTTTTTGCATATCTTAATTGTCTAAAGATCTATCTTATAAAATTGTTTAGAATATTTTAATTAGATTTTTTGAATAAGAAAATTAGATAAGGCTCCGTCTGAAAAACATATTTTATTTTTTCATCTTAAAACGTATTTTTCTTTTTGTCCTCGTTGTTAAAACCAAAAGGTTGACAATGAAGCTATTTTTCTCTTCTTTTTTATTTAAGTGACGATGAGGCTATTTCTTGTAGAGTTTAGGATTCGAACCAGGGTCACCAGATCCTCACTCCCTCTGCGTTTATTGAGCATGTGTGGATCATTAGGTCAACAGAAAAATAAAATAAAAAATTATTGCAAAATAATTTTTTTTAGTATTTTTTGTTTTAAATATCTCATGAGTACCCCTTATATATTATTCTAAAAAAATCGACAAGTTTTCACAATTCATGTGTATGATGGATTTTATTGCCTTTCAGATGCAACAGCAGGTCTAGTGGGTTGAGCTATGTCGAAGGTGAAACCACAGAAACCGTGATTCTGGGCGTTGCTCCGGCAAAGATCCATTTTGAGGGTGCTGAAATGGGTGTTGCAGCTGAGGATGGTGGTTGCAAGTGTGGAGATAGCTGCACATGTGACCCTTGCAACTGTAAGTGAAGTGCATCATATGAAAGGTTGCAGCAGAGATACTTGAACCAATGTGTGTATGAGTGCACATTTAATGTATAAGAAACATGTGTGTTTGCTTTTTAATTAGAATAATATAAAGTGGCCATGGATCTCATCTTCAGAAAATTGAAATGTTCTTAGATTTTGTTGAAGGTGTTATGAGAGCTATATGGTTGCTTTGTGTTTGGTTGTATTGTGTAAACTATAGTCAATATAAGTCATAAATCTCTGCTTATTACTAATTCTACAAAGTATTATCCAAGAAATAAATGTATCTTGTGAGACTCATGAGTATCCAACCATAGGAAATCTCTACATTTTTTATCAAAGATATCACAAATAAAATGGGAAAGATAAACAATTTGCATGGTTTAATTTGGAAGAGCACATAATACGAATTTTGTAAGTTTTAACCTTTCAGGAAAATATAAACAATGACTCTACCAAGTGATAAGTCTAGTATTCAATTTCTCATGAACAACTTTAAAAGTAAGTTTGTTGGTCTTCTTATCAAAGATAGGAACACCAAGATACTTTCCATTTGTCCTTCTGAAACCAAAAGCATCTCTAATTTAATTCTTGGAGAATAAAATTCTTGGTTTATCCACATTTATCTTCTGAACATAAATCCAACATAATTTAGTTAAACAAGAATTAATAATATCCAACTGATCATAGAAGCCTCTCTAAAATGCACAATATGATCATAACATCAGCATAAGCCAGGTGAGATAACTTAGGCCCATATATCTCTAGATAACTTAACAAATTCCAAGATGAATCTTCCACAAGTCTATTTATCATATGATAAATTCCTTTCATACAAAAGACAAAAAGGTAAGGTAAATAGGGTCCCCTAGTCAAATACCCTTAGAAGCTAAAAATTCATCAAGAGCTTCCTCAAGTCTTTCCATCCTCAAATACTCATAGTGTTTTAGGAGACCAAACTTCTTCAATAAATATTGGTCTTTTAAATAGAGATGAAATATATGAGCTTTGTTGAAAAAATCTTGTCTTTGAATGATAGAATAAATGTTGAGATATCATGGAGAACCGTGGTCAACACATCAGTCATTCAATTTCATCAATGATGTCAATTATGGAGTTTTACTCTCTTGCTTGAGTCAAAATAAACTATCCTTTCTTATCTAAGAGTTGTTGCGTACATGCATGATAATTATTTGAGTCAAATGCTTACTATATTGATCTCACTTCAAAGGCTTGTACAATAGATAGTATTGACTACCGCATCGTTGACCTTAATCTTGTTGCAGAGCTTTGTCTTTATCTATGATGAATAGATCATCCAAAGCTTTTAATATCTTTGTGTATAGTGTAGCACAAGTCCAGAGCTTTGACATGTAGTGCAGAACATTGACTTCATGTCCAGAGCTTTGACTTGGTATAAATGAAGTGTTGTGAATTCGTTGTGAAAACCACACCGATAAAAACTTGATGTGTGGAGCAAATTAATACCAAGTAATCAAATCAAGCGGGTAGCAAATAATTCAAACAAAAGTAAACAGCAAGAGATAAAAGGAAGAAGCAGAACACAAGAATTTTTTTATCTAGTTTGGTCTAATGATGACCTAGTCTGGGGGAGAGAGCAGCTCTTTGTTCCACTATAATAATATGAGTTTCTTTACAAAGAGATATTGAGTTGCCGAGTCCTGTAAATCGGCCACCGATTTTGCCTGCCTGGAAACTGATTTTGAGTCACTTTTCAACATGAAGTATTTCACCTGTACATAGAATTTCTTGCACATTTAGACAAGCGTTTGGAGAGTCCTAATTATTCTCAATCATGCTTCGTATAGTGCTTTGTTATCATCAAAACTTAAGGAATTTGTTCTTTTAACCAATTTTGGTCTAACAGTTTATGTTACATAACATAAACTTGTCTTTAAACAACTTCAACTTTTGAGAGAGAATATACATTGGACAACTATAAACATGAGTATTCCATGTATTTTCAACTATACCTATGCGATTATCCTGAAGAGTCCACATCTTCATAAATTTGAATTATGAAGCAAAAGTTTTAGGGATCTTTTAGAATTCTAACATGATTGGGTAATGGTCAGATTTATGCCTAACTATAGTCAAAGTTTGGCTTGTTACCTCTTTTTCCTTAGCGTAGTCGAAACCCTGACCCATTTTTCCACAATTTATTTAATAAATTTGCATGTAAGTTTCTAACTTGGATTTCCATGTAAGTTTCTAACTTAAATTTAATAGATTTGGGTCTTATGAAAGGAATGGAGGTTTTTCATGGTGATTTTATGATTTTTGGTGAAATGAAAGGTGTTGTGATGATATTGCTTTGAGAGAGGAAATGGTAGTGAAAGTATAGTTTTAAAGGGAGGATATAAAAATGTTATTCCCATTCAATACCTTTCAAAATATTTCTCTAGTTGATTGTTCCCAGAATCATTGTTTCGTAAAATTCTAAAAAGAGTTTGATGAATATATAGAGCTTGAATAATATCGTCATTGAAGAGATGTTATGAGTTTATGAAATAGTCGTCATCATTGTAGGTTACATAAGGAAAAAACACCAATTTAAGATATATATAGTATGTATTTTGAAGGATTTATAATTGATCCTTCTAGACGATTGACTTTGGTACTCAAAATTCACATTCCAAAAGTAATATTTACTGAAGCATTTTAATTGACTCCCTTGTAGTGGTAGATAATGGCATCCTTGACTAAGACACAATCATTGAGATCGGATGAAGTAGAGATTCAACAATTGATCCATTATATGCCTATTGCACATCATGACATATGGTGACAAATCAAAATACCAATTCCATTGTGTATTTCACATATGTTAGTATACTATAAACACCAGACACACTAAGCATTACATGTGTCAATAGACCTTAAGCACAAGATGGTCCTATTGCAAAGGTAATAGATGCATTATGTCCATCACGTTTATCTAAGGACCTTAAGCACCAGATTGTTATTCTTTTCTTATTTTTGCTTCAAATGGCATGTAATCTACATACTTGAGAAAACATCAACGAAAACATATTTTACAAGATGAATCCTTGGAAACATGATCTGCAACACAAAACACACTCGTAGTGAGGATGACATCATATGATTATAACATGACACGGCACATCCCGGGTTATTTATAACGTTAGAAATGTCATTTTTTTTATAAGCCAAGAGCAAAATGACATCAAAAAGAATTGTGTTCATCTAAGTTGGCACCCTATTATAATCTGTTGCCATTTGCTCATATATATTAAAAAAATAGAAAAATTACATATAAAAACTGGGGGGACATAAAACCTGACCCAGTCAACAACCCTAATGGGAAAAACATAAAAAAAACAAAAAAACATAAAAACATAAAATGGATCCAACCCTAAACAATTCAAACAAACGATATTACCAAGCGGCTCTAAAGTTTTGCGAATGAATCGATTTTCAACACAAAATCGCTACATGTACCATCAACTCCCTGCAACAACGACAACAAGAAATAACGACTCTTTCGAGTTCATACAGTCCCATGTCAGTCAATTAACAAGATGATTATGATACATTTTTAATGGTATAAGAATCAATGGCCAACACCGAAATATTCATGAACCAACAACCCCTGAACACAAAATACCGCAGCAGAACCGACCCTTCCGAGCCCAAAAAACTTGTGCACTGCGAACTAGATCAAAAAATTCAGCACGACGACAATAAGGTTTTGAAGCAGAACTTATACAACAAAGAATCGTAATTCTAGTTTTTTCTTGAAACAGGACAAAGCAACCCTCCAGTGCAGCAGACACAATCCAAAACTTTTGAGACCTGCAGATCTCAACAGATCTGGAGCCGAACCAGGAACCCAAGTCAAGAAAAGCAATCAACCAAGCATCACGGCGACAGAGACAAAACGAGTAAATCAGAGAACCAACACCAACTCCGTTCATAGAAACCCACCTGCACCACTGGATCTGGAGCGAAACTACCCTTACGGGTTTTGAAAACCAAAAGCTTGGAGCACCTTTGATTGCTCCAACTCGAAAAACCGACGTGGGTGGTGGCCTAGCCCACACCAATGCGTTCAAGAATCGGCACACCAGACCACCGGCCGACGCCACAAGGTAGAGTCGTTGACGGTTCTGGCTATCAGACACCCCAGCGAGGCAAAGGGTGGTGTAGAGGACAGCTGCCGCTCGTCGCACGACCCCCCATGGTGGCTACGTCGAAAGGGTTTGGGTTGAAGAGTGTGGCGCACGTTGTGTAGGTCAGGTTGTTTAGAGAGAAGGGAGAAGATTCAGAAAGTTCTTATAAAATTGAATCATAGAAATGACATTCTGGAATGGTCTTATTCTTGTTAAATATATTAAGGTTTTGAGTTGGAAATATTTCTTTGTTTTAGAAAAGTCTTATCCTTCTGTTATGAGTGGAGTTTTTAACATCTTGTGATTGGGTAGTACATAATTTAACTTTAAAAAAAATGGAGGGGTTATTCCTTTAGCTCCCATTTGTTTACATAAATTATTTCTTTGTTACTCTGATTACCTTTAAGGTGGCTCTTAAACTTTCTTGATATATATGTTTTTTAAATAAGACAAGGAAAAGTTACATATTGAATCGATCTTCATTTGCCATACATAATTTATAGATAGTGAAATTTTAAAGTTAAAAACAATATATTTTAACCATAAATATAACTAGTTTAACTAAACACAAGGAAATTTATAATATTAATATTGTAAATTGAAATCCAACTTCATTACATGTGAACACAACACAAAGGTGGTTTCGCTATTAAAAAAACAAGAAATCGAGCATTAAGTCGATATCTAAATAATACAAGAATATTATACTATTTGAAAATGTCCAACAGAATACAATCAAGACCTAACAAGAGTATTGCATGTCTAAAAGAACACAACACAAAGAACTTTTAATCCATTTATTGCCTTCTTCGACACCAAAGAGTCTTGCATCCCTAAGAGAAACAAAGTAAGTAATATTACTCATTATTGTCAACGTGAGCTAAAATGGACAAAGAAAAATGAATTAAAACAATAATATATATTCAAAAAAGTTCAACATCTTACAATGTCATCCATAAAATAATGAGAAAGTGACTATAATTTTGGCAATCAGTATTCATTTGTGGATATATATGTTTGGGAGAAAAAACATCATGAATTATTTTAATCAAACAAGTGAAATGCTATCAAGAAAAAATATAACACCACATGTTAAACTCCACCAATTCAACTACATATAAAAATTATAGCCTGAAAATATACTAAAAGGGTCAAGACACCACATATAATATGTAAAATAATTACCTTTCAAAATGCTTTTACTTAGTCCAGCACCGTCTTTCGGTGTAGAACCAATAGCCTCTTAATGTGTCTTGGATTCTATAAAAAAAAGGAAGTAATTTTAAATCACAAATATACGTAATTAATAAAATGTATGTGTAATTTTCAATTTTAAAAACTATATACATTGTTGATTGTTGGTTGATCCAATCGACTTTTAAAAGCAAATATTACAATCTTTAATCAAATATAATATATTATTAAGAGTTTGAACCCCCTTTCTTCCTCTCTTTTTTCTCTCTTTCTCAAACCTTAGCCGTCACTCTTTTCTTCTTCTTCTTTTCAGAGGGGTGATTTAGGGTCAATTTTGACCCAAAAGTCACCCTTCCGAATTGTTTTTCCTTCTATCTTAATTGAATAAGTGATTTCACATATTTTTTGTTTTCTTTCGTTTGTTTTTGTGATTTGGTCGTCTCTGAACGACTCTGTTTGTTTTGGTTTCCCGTCTTTGTGCGGTGTGTTTTTGATTTCCCGTCTTAGTGCGGTGTTTATTTGATTCAGGTTGAAAGATTAGCTTTGAGTAAGTGCAGATCCGATCAATGACAATGACTTTGGCGTCGTCAACATTGCAAATCTGGAGACATGAATATAGTCATATTAGTCATATTTGTAGGCATGGGTACTTTGCTGTTTTATGCTATTAACATAGATGTTGTGAGTTTGTTCACAGATTCATCCTTTTTATTTTTAGCGAATTTGGATTTGTATTGTATCGATGTACTCTATCAATTTGAATGAATGAATATCATTTATTTTTTTAAAAAGAAAAACAAATATATTATTAAGGTTCCAAAGTTAAATCTAGTCATGAGTTTTTGTGCTGATAAAGTATAATTCATTTTGTTAGATTATAGGAAGCTAGAAATAAATGATGGATTTATTGCATATCTTAGAATGCAAAGCTATATATGTATTGTTACAAAAACAAGTGCTTAAAGTCAAACAAATAGTTGTAGTTATGGTTTATAATCCAATGTTCGTAATGCGTTTATAACGTACAATGAAATTTTGATGATATATATTTTATATCCTGAGCTGTGCTTACAATATTAATAAATTGGTAAAAGAACAAAGGATTTGATTCGGTAGAAAATAATTTTTTATGAAAATTAATTTGAAAATTAATGAAACTAATTACCTCTTCGTCTAAGCAGCATGCAAAAGGGGCGAAACATTTGAGCAACAAGTGTCCACGATTTATTACATAATCATACACACTTAGGTCATATCCAATCATCCCAAACTTTGTGATGTTGCTGCCATTGAAGTTATAGTAGTAGTGATATATAGAACATTTCCAAGCATGAAAAATGCAACTCTTCGGTAAGGGTCAAAGGACAAGAGCTTTCCATTCAGTGTTATTAATAATGTGCCATGTGTAAGAGCTAACACTCATTGTAACACATTCAACAAGTTCAAAACAAACAAAATTCACGCCTCTATAGATGATACCAATAAGATCTTGCCATCTTTCACACTTATCTCCCTTTGACAATTATCAAAAAGACAATCAGGATGAAGTGTTATTACCTCACCTTGATTCAAGACTTTCTCCTGAGGATCAACTTTAATTTTCAATAAATGTTTTGAACAAGAGAGACAATAAATAGATCCTTTTAGATAAACCGATTACAACTGTCTATAATATTTTGAGGTCTTCCAATACAACGCATCACTAATGAACACCAATTTAAAAGATGTTCTAGATTTGTAAATGTTCTAGATTCATTTTGTATGTGTGATCCCTCATACATATATAGTTTTGCTTTGACTCATTTAATATTGTTAATTAATGTATATGGTCTTTCTTTGACTTAATTAAGATATGTTGTTTTATTCCTCCTAAAAAAAATTATATGATTTTATTCATTAAATAAAAGAATGAGAGGAAACAAAAATTGTTACCATTTTCGTTAAAAAAAAGAAGTAATTGTTACTATTTAATACTTTTTTAAAAGGGTAACCTTTTTAGGAAACAACAACTGTTACCATTTTCCTTCAAAAGAAAAATAATCGTTACCATTTAAATAAAATCATATATTTATAAAACATATATTTATATGCATGTTTTATATATAAATTTATAACAAAAAGTATATATGGTTTTAAATGTAAGAAAAAAAATAGATGGTCTAAGATATAAGAAAAAGTATAGTAAAATGTACTTATTAAATGCCACAATTTCAAGTTTACCCTCATTAAACCAATTTCATCATTAATGTCTTTACTACTCCAAGACAAGGGTAAAATTGAAAAAATATCACTTTTTATAATGACTTAAATGCGGTCAATCCACTTTCTTAATAAGTGTGCATTTTTTTTTTGTTTCTTACATTTGATATCGGAGGGACTATCTATACTAAGTAGCATGTTTTGACTTTTTTGGACTGACTTTTTCTCTTTCCAAAATTTCCATGAACTTTCAATACAAATAACACATATAACAAATATACAATAGTAAATTCAAATATTAAAATAAAAATTTAACAAACACGATATAAATAGATATGATCGTACCTGATCAGAAGCTAACTGTCGGTGCTTCTTTAATGCGGTGGTTAAAGGTGGTGGAAGTGCGTCAGTTGAGTACTGGAACAGCGGGGGGTGTGTAGCTGCACACACTCTGACGCTCAAGTCAGTAGAGGTTAGAAATGGGGGTTTAGAAGTGAGAGAGATTCTACCGTGGAGGTTGTGAGGAGCCTCCTTTACGAAATCATAGGAAGTGTAACCGCCGGTGAGATATTCGTGGTAACGTGGGTAAAGAGA
>Ga0315913_1000766_pt1 | contig 31271 bp, 24 predicted proteins | sample MpolsnodulesMG_FD_207736 | JGI IMG/M metagenome (GOLD analysis project Ga0315913, IMG submission 207736) | Medicago polymorpha root nodule microbial communities from Los Angeles, California, United States - small nodules | ecosystem: Host-associated > Plants > Roots > Nodule | place: USA...
TTTCTTCATCTTCTTCTTACATCATCATCTTCATATTATCTTCGTCAAATCTTCAAATAATTCAAAAAAAAAAAAAAAAATTTTGGAGAAATCCAGAAAACTAAAAACATAATTTTTTTCTTAAAAGCTTCAAATTGGGGGTTAAAAATAGATTGGTTAACTGTTTCTAAAAACCGGTGTGATATTTGGGATCCAAATTAAACAACATTGCCATTCAACAAACCTTATTCACAAATTGGTATGCGCCTTCTTCAATCTGTGAAGGGTAGTTGTTAATATATTGTTACCAAATCTCACTTCGTCTACTCAAAGAATAGATTAACGAATAATTCTAGATCAGATTAGTGAATAGATTGAACTAAGGAAAGCGTTCTTGACAAGATCAAACTCTAATCTGCGATTTGTTCTTCACTTCGATTGGAAAATTATTCACTACGATTTCACATAGCCTCCTTCACAAATCTGCAATTCCTTCCAAATCTTAGCTTCTTCATCGAATAATCACTATCACTGCCGCATCCTCCGCCGTCGTCATCCCTGCTGCCTCCTCTTTCCGCTAATACTCGACACGGCGGCAACCGAACTTTCGTTTTCATTGTCGATTGAGGCAGTCGCCGTCGTAGACGGCCGTTGTGAGAAACAACCTTGTTTCAGTACTCATATATGTAGCGTGATGTGCTCTTGAGTTTTTTTGGTGGTAACCGTGTGATTAATAGCAACATTAATTAATTTTTTTTTGGCACAAGCGATGTTAAAATGAATTCAAGAAAAACTGGATTATTGTGAATTTAAGTTTTAATAACAGAGAAGGGATTTAGGTTTTTGGAAGGAAAGAAAATAATATGGAAAGAGTTAATGGAGATACGAGGAAGAAGAAGAGAGAAGATGATGAAAAGTGAAAAAAATAGGGTGCTGACAGTTCACTATTAATTATAATGGACATGCAATTAAATGGTCAAAATCATAAAAAACTAACGGAGAGAACCGCATTAGTAAACGGATGAAGACTTATGAGACTAAATTGAGACACTTTATAGTTAGGAAATCAAAATGAAAACAGAAAATAAGTTAAAGGACCAAATAATCAAATAATGTATTAAGCCAAAAAAATATCATAATTTGAAAATAAGTGAATTATGTATGTTGAACGTAATTTAATGCAATTAATATCTTGTTATAAGAATTCCTTTTAATTTAATTTTTAGTATTATGCATTGTAATTACCATGAGTTGACACATGTAAGTTTTCATTAGAATTTAATTTTGAGATGTCACTTGTGGCCTGATTCTCAAATGTATGTATAGGAGATAGGAGATTGCCAATTTTTTATACTGCCATGACACATGTAGCACTTGGGTGACATAGAGTTGGGTGACATACATCGGTGACATTGGTCAATCACTATGTTACAATGCTTGTGAAAGAGAAAAACACAAGCATTGTGACATTGTGATTGACCAATGTCACTCAACTCTATGTCTCACCCAAGTGCTACCCGTCATGGCACATAGCTCAACAAACTCAGGACTCGTGAGTCACGACTAGCGGAAATAAATAAATATATAACTAAATAAATATAAATGCTCGTGTTGCATGTAACCTTTTTAATACTATTACGTCTTTAAAAGAGACATATATCACATACTTACGATTGTTTAGGGTAACTCAAAATTAATAATAAATAAATATAAAAGAAGAGTCTTAGCAGATCGTGGATCCAAATGCAAGATAAATAATCGTTTTTTTCTTAAATGAGGTAACCAACCTTCCTTATTAGTATACTTTTATGTATCTAATTATTATCTGGTTGGTATTACACTACTATTTGGTTTTGTTGCACATAACAACTGAAAGTTGAGTGACATGGGTTCTAAGTATTTTGTTGCTTTGCATGCTTTGTTCTTTTGCATCTCTTTGACTGTAGCAAATTCCGTTGACTTCAGTTATCCAGCAGCTTTCAACTTTGGTGATTCAAACTCAGATACGGGTGGACTTGTTGCAGGGTTCGGCATTCAACTTGGCCCACCAAACGGACAGAACTACTTCAAAACTTCATCTGCTAGTAGATTCTGCGATGGCCGTCTCATACTTGACTTCTTAAGTAAGTTTCTAATCCTTTCATGAAACTTCTGTGATGATTATAAGTTACTGATATCAAAAAGTCTCATATAACTTCTTCTGAATCGAGATTAAATATAATTTATAAATATCCAATATTTTTAGAGTTTAATAATTTATATACATTGTCAGGTTACAAAAGCTTTGTACGCTCACAATGTATATAAATTAAACTCATATTTTTAACTAACTGAGATCTCCTTTAACCAAGGGTTACATGATTCTGTTGCATGAATATAGGGGTTTGGCACTCTCATTTTTCTCATCAAATTTGAAATGTAGGGGATGGTATATAATTTAATTATTGATATAGAATATAAACAAGTATGAGCCAACAAACAAAACATCTAATGCATTTGATTTTGATGCAATCAACAATCCATGCAGTCAGGCACATTTGGACCGTTGGATCGAGATTGAGATTTTCTTTTAAAAGTGAAATCCTGAGCATGAAATTTGGACTGTCTCATCTTGATCCAACGGCCACCAACATACCTAACTGCGTGAACGTGTGAATTGCTGACTACAGCAAACCTATCCGTTACATACATAGGAAAATTAAGCAGTTGTTCTTTTCTCATGATAGTTCTATTTGATTTTGGTTTATTGTTGCAGTGCATGGAATGGATTTGCCATTCTTAAATGCCTATGTAGATTCACTGGGCTTACCAAACTTCCATCAAGGGTGCAACTTTGCAGTAGCCGGTTCAACTATCCTTCCAGCAACAGCAGCGTCAATCAGTCCATTCAGCTTTGGTGCACAGGTATCTCAGTTTTTGCTATTCAAAGCCCGTGTTCTCGAATTGCTTAAAGGTAAATAAATTAATTCAATATCTTGACATTAGTTCAATGTGAAACCAAGTTTGCTGGTTTTCTAAATCATTCATGTCAAAAGAAAATGACCAGTTCACCATCATGTTTCAGACAAGAAATTTGACAAGTATATCCCGGCTGAAGATTATTTCGAGAAGGGATTATACATTTTTGACATAGGTCAGAACGATCTTGCTACCGCATTTTATTCACAAGACTTGGACCAAGTGCTGTCCTTAATTCCAACAATTCTATCGGAATTTGAAACTGGAATAAAGGTTGGTGAAATTAACATTCTTGAATTCCAGAGTATAAAAATAGTTTTACTGAAATTAATATTCGCTCTCTTATTTGTGCAATAGAGACTGTATGATAGCGGTGCTAGAAATTTTCGGATACATAACACTAGCCCACTCGGATGCTTGGGTCAGTTTATTTCCAAATTTGGCACTGATCCATCAAAGATTGATGAATTGGGATGTCTTCGCGCACACAACCAAGCTGCCAAAGCCTTTAATCTACATCTGCAACATTTTTGTAGTAAATTGCAGGGCCAATATTTAGATGTAAATCTTACATATGTTGATATCTTTAGCATAAAATTAGATCTCATTGCGAACTACTCACAACATGGTAAGTATAAATAGCAAAAGTTCATCATTGTCTCACCGAAATTCATGACAGTCATTAAATTTGTACAATTATTGGTTTTCAGGGTTTGAACAGCCGATTATGGCTTGTTGTGGATATGGAGGTCAGCCGTTGAACTATGACAGCCGTGTTTCTTGTGGAGAAACAAAGGTCTTGGATGGGACCATAGTTACAGCTAAAGGTTGCAATGATAGTAGTGTGTATGTAAACTGGGACGGGGCTCATTATACCGAGGCCGCAAATCGATATGTTGCATCACAAATTCTCACTGGAAATTACATCAACACTCATTTGCCGGAAAAGATGCCATTCCTTCTCAAGCTCAAGTTCTAATCCAGTTTATTTTCTTCTATTTATCTTATCAAAGCTGTATGCTTCATTGGAGTTTTATGACACAGTATGTGTAAACTTGTTCTTTTGCAAATGCTTTTATGTTCCGAAATTGATAAATGTCTGCATCGAGTACATAAAAACAGGCAAGTAAAAATAGTCCAACAAACATATTTTGGAATTATATTTACAAGCCGAATAAAACTCTGATCTTATTTGTCATTTTTCTAAAAACTCAATTGTAACACGAGCTTGGTTACAACTGCGCATTATACATCTGATTTCAAAGAGTGATAATTTGGAAGACATATCTTGTTTGTCCCAAACTAGTTTTGAGAGTTTTCAGATTCCAAACACAATCTTATATATTGTAACTTTGTCTCAAATTCTTCTGGTTAGATAGATTGAGTAAGCGTATTTTGAGTACTGTCTGTGAGGCTATATTGTATGCTTCTATAAGTTTTCAATAATCACACAAAACACTTTTTTATTTAAGCTAAAATCAAGTTCATTTTTACAAGTTAAGAACTTGAATAAATTTCGTTAAGTGTAGATTTAAAAGGGTTGCAACTCAAATCCCTCTTTCTAGTGACAAACTCATCCACTTCAGGAATGTTACACGGACAATGACATGCCATGATCCTACACACAATCATGTAGGTTTAGCCGAGTAATGACACTTAGAGCACAATCTTAGTTGGCCACGATCAAGACGGATAGGACTTGGGCTCTAGTATATTCGTCTATAAATATCACTTGTAAATTTTATTGTATACATACTCAACTTATTTTAATCTCATTTTTAGTTATGAATCCTAAAACCAAACAACCAAAAGAGAGTGAAGCCACGCCTTTTAGCCTACAAGCAATCTTTTAAAAACATGATCCAAGTCATCATCTGCATTTCATGGATAATCTTTTTAGGGATGGGGATGGTTTGAATATCCCAAAGCTTTAACCAACTATTAAAATGGGCATTAAGAACATAAATGTGAATAGATCATAATCCTCCCATTGCCTAAAGGAGTGAAAAAAAAAGTAGAATTCACCAAGGGAGAATTCCAAGTTCGAACATTATAATGATTTAATTGAGAAACCTAAGACAATTTGGTGTGGGGTGCTTTGGAGACCACACCTTGTAACCATTCCGTAGATGAAACCAATTATCCTATAAGATAACATGTTTTTTTTAACCGTCTGATATCCAAGGGAAAGAGAAAAAGCTAAATAAAGTCTGATCAAAATTTGTTTCATGCAAAATAAATTCGAATTTGGACTCTTACAATCCATTTTCCTCAAAGTCATCTACATTTGAGTCCAAACATTTAGTTGTATGCTTGTATGTTTTTGCATCAAAAGAACCTATTAACAATTCATTAATCCGTTTCTGTTGACTTCAGTTATCTAGCAGCTTTCAACTTTGGTGATTCAGCCTCAGACACAGGTGGACGTGTTGCAGCGTTTGGCCTTCCACTCCCACCACCTTATGGACAGAATCACTTCAAAACTCCGTCTGGGAGATTCTACGATGGTCGTCTCATTCTTGACTTCTCAAGTAAGTTTCAAATCCTTTCACAAAACTTTCGTAGTTAACATATGTTATTTATATAAACAAGAAAAAGTGAGAACATCAATGTCTTTCAACTTCGTTAGATCTTTCTTAGCCACGGGAAACACCATGAGGGCTTACATACTTTGGTTGTGGTACTTTGGTTGCATTAATAGGGGTTTGACACTCATTTTTCTCATCAACTTTAAATGTAAAGGACAATATAATTTAATGACGGGTCTTGTTAACTAGTGCCCCCGAGACACTAGTTAAGGAAACAAAAAAGAAAATATTTGCATTGAAAACATCATCTTTTACACTTTTTAAACTTTAACTGCACAAGTTCCAAGATACTCATACTATATTTGGTTTTCTTAACTAGTACCCGGGGGCACCGGTTAACACTTTCTTTTAAGATTGATAGAATATAAATGAGTTATTTCCATACTAACAAGTATGAACCAACAAACAAAACATCTTATGTTACATACGGATTTGCCAATCCACTCCATCACGCATCCAGAGAAGTTGAAGATTGCTAGATTAAGATTGGACTGTCCATATTTCAATGCATATTTTGATTTTTAAAAAAGAAAAACCCAAATTTTGTTCTTAAAATCTAGACGGTCTGATCTTGATTCAACAGTCACCAACATCCCTAACTACGTGGATGCGTATATTGCTGATGACATCAAATTCAAATCCGTTATACATATGGCATTAAACACACATAACTGGTATTTGGAAATAAGAAAGAAAAGTTACACTCTTATATTCAATGCAATTATGGTTTTTTGATGCAGTGAATGCAACGGACTTGCCATTCTTAAATGCCTATCTGGATTCATTTGGCTTGCCAAATTTCCATCAAGGATGCAACTTTGCAGCATCAGGTTCAACTATCCTTCCAGCAACTGCAGCGCGGATCAGTCCGTTCAGCTTTGGGGTTCAAGTATCTCAGTTTCTGCTATTCAAAGCTCGTGCTCTTGAATTACTTGCAGGTATATGATAAGTAAATTCAAATATCTTTACATCACTTCAATGTCAAAACCAAGTGTGTTGGTTCTCTAATTCATTCATGTGAAAAGAAAATGATCAGTCATATTTCAGGCAAGAAATTTGACGAGTATGTCCCAGCCGAAGATTATTTTGAGAAGGGGTTATACATTTTTGAAATAGGTCGGATCGATCTCACTATTGCATTTTATTCACAAGACTTGGACCAAATAATTGCCTCAATTCCAACAATTCTATTGGAATTTGAAACTGGAATAACGGTTGGTGACACTGCCTAACAAAATAGTAATGAATTGGTACATTTTTTATCCTAAAAATTTCTTGAACTCAAGAATGTAAAAATAGTTATGCAGAAATTGACATTCACTCTCTTACTTAGTGTGACAGAGACTGTATGACATCGGGACCAGGAATTTTTGGATACATAACACGAGTCCACTTGGATGCTTGGCTCATTTTATTTCCCAATTTGGCACTGATTCATCAAAACTTGATGAACTAGGATGTCTTCATGAGCATAACTTAGCTGCTAAAGCTTTTAATCTATATCTTCAAGATTTCTGCAGTAAATTGCAGGGCCAGTATCCAGATGTAAATGTTACATATGTTGATATCTTTGCCATAAAATTAGACCTCATTGCAAACTACTCACAACATGGTAAGTATATCTAGCAAAAGTTCAATATCACTGCCTCAGCAAAACTCACGAGCCATTAAATTTGTATGGCTATTTGTTTGCAGGGTTTGAACAGCCAATTATGGCTTGTTGTGGATATGGAGGTCCGCCATTGAACTATGACAGTCGCGTTTCTTGTGGAGAAACAAAGGTCTTAAATGGGACCGTAGTTACAGCCAAAGGTTGCAATAATAGTAGTGTGTATGTAAGCTAGGACGGAGCTCATTTTACCGAGGCCAAAAATCAATATGTTGCATCACAAATTCTCACTGGAAATTACATCAACACTCATTTGCCAGAAAATATGTCATTCTAATCCAGATTATTTTCTTCTATTTATCAAAGTTTGATTAGAGTTGTATGACACAGTATAAATAATAACATAAACCTGTTTCTTTTGCAAATGCTTTTACGATTTGACAATTGATAAATGTCTGCATCGAGTGCATAAAAACTGGAATGTAAAAATATTCCAACAAACATATTTGGGAAATACATTTACAAGCCAAAAAACTCTGATCTTATTTGTCATTTTTCTCAAACTCAATTATAACATGAGCTTGGTTACAACTGTGCATTATACATCTGAATTTAAAGAGTGATAATTTGGAAGAGAGATTGATCTAGGTATATCCATTATCTTATTTTTTGGCTACATAAGCATAGTATTGTACCATAGGAACAACAAATGCAATAACCAACAAACCTCCAACTACAAGAGAGAATTGTCCACGCTTTTCTTCTGTCTCTTCCTTTGTTTTGAAGTTAGACTCACGTTTGTCGTCTTTAACCGAGGGACCACCAGGATCTGGAAGTCCGTCAATGGCAGCAACTAGTCGTTTAGCGGTGCTATAAATTGCTTCATTGTACTTCTCATCCGTAGCCAATACTGCATGCAAAAACCAGATAACGGTAGTATTGTGCCCCTAAAATGATCACAACTGCTACTTAATGAATGCAACATCAGAAGACAGACATGGTTTATAAATAATACAAACTTGTACCCTAGTTTATCACCACGCCGAAAACGTGTTGCCTTGTTTAAACCGAAGTATGTAGGCGCATAAGCCTTGACAACATACACTGAAATTAAATGGATAGGGATCATATGTTTTTTGTGATAGCTAAAAAGGAATTATCATGTATTGATTTCTAAAAGTGAAAACATATCCATCATTATCTTTATGGTCATTGTGATCATTGAGCGTTGTAGTGTCTGCAACCTTTCATGTTGAAAGTGCCCCTGATAAAGCAAAACCTCAACTCTTAACCCAAAAAAAATAAAAAAAGGTGTCATGACAAGTGCTTCATATGTCCTTGACCTTGTATTTGTTTTCAAGAAAAAATATTTGAATCCAAATTATCATCTGTCCTTGACCATACATTCAGTGCATGACATGTTATGACCATATTCATATCAATGATGATTCCTTCATAGTTTGTGAACAAATGGCAATCAGCAACCAACACTTGCCATATTTGTTAGTGAAGGAAAAAAAACTCCAAGCCAGTCTTGTAAATCCTTTGAAAGACATAATCATGATAATTAAGTTCTTATGTGATACAAATAGTGTAATTCTCTCCCCAATATGCTACAGAAAAACAATAAAGAATCCAAATCCACTAGCCATTAGTAAGTACCTGGAAGGTTCTCTGAAACAGTAGCATCAAGGATATTTTCTCCTACGGCTTGAACAAAAGCAGGTCCACCAGTAACTGCTCCTTCTTTCTGACTTGTTACAAGAACCACAACACCCTTGTCATTTCCCTCTTCCACAGAAGGATACCAACGCTCCAAAATTTGGTCCGCAAACTCAAAAGCATCAGCTTTACTCTGCAACCACAACCAACCACATAATCCAAATACTCAACATTTTTGTTTTGCACCATTTTATCAGATTATTGATCAACAAAACTTAAGAGCAGTTACTTATGTGCTGTTTTTACCGTTTTCCTATTACAATACAACACATATCGATTGTCTATTCAATAGTAAATATTAATAGAACTATTTAAATTGTCATTCCACTAAAAAGTATAATCTATTTAGCATGTTATTAATGGTGAACAGCATAATAAACAATACTACTACAGAACTAACACTGAAGTTTTTTATTTTATTTCGGGTATGTTTTGATAAACAACTAAATTAACCTCTTTTGGTATAACCGTGTATCATATAATTACTTATATATAAGTTATTTCTATAACAAAAGATAAAATAAAGTCAAATTATTTTCATATAAGTTATAAGCAGTTTTCATAAACTATAAAAATAAGTTGAAAACTGCTTATTGACATGTCATAAACTGTTCCATAAGCTGTTCCAAACAGTCTCATGAATGTTCATCCAGGTAAACAAGCTCAAATAAGTCAATTCAAATCAACCCTGAATTCAATTCAATTCAAATGATTATGTAACTAACCGTGAGTTTTCTAAGTGTAATAAAATTGATATGAAAATTCTTCCTTGATTCCAAATCAGCCAACAACCGTTTCAAATCAGACTTAGTGACTCTACTAAGAACTCCAGCATCATCAACCACATAAGCATCTTTAGGTGGACGCTCATTAATCACATCAAACTCAGAAGCCAATGCATTACCACTAAGCAAAACTGGGCTGAAGTTCAATGCTAAAGTGATAGCTAAAGCTGCAAGACCCTGTTGAGCATGAGTGAGTAAGGTTGTGCATGAAGGAAGGGTTAGTGGTTTTAGAGATAAAGTTTGAGTCTTTTTGAGATTTGAAAGAATGGGTTTGTAGGAAATGAGAGAAGTTGATTTGGGTTGGAGGGAAGGTGAAGATTTGAGGTTGAGGAGAGGAGAGAGAGAGTTGGGAGGGAAAAGGGTTGTCATGAGGAAGATGAGGGAGGGTTGGTTTGAGGAGAGGTGAAGTTGTTCCTCTGTTGCACAACATTGTTCTCATGTTTTGTCTTTGATTTGGTGTTTGGATTTTGAGTGGTCTCAATTTGTTGATTGTGTTTGGAAGTGGATAACGTCTATTTGCCACGTGTCCACACAACAACACATTTTCAATTTTCCACTCTTTAATTTAGTTTACAAAATATCCAAAAAAAAGTTTATTGTTATCCACTCTTTATTGATAAAAATAAATAATACACATTCTTTATTCATAATTTTCATCGAGCAAACAAAAATTACTAGAGTAAACAGTCATTTTTGTTTTTAAACGTGTAATGAATAGTTAGAATGTTTTCAATGTATCAAAATTTTAAAATAGTTTTTGATCATGCACTACATTAGTTAAAATAATCTTTGACATTAATATATTGCGTTAATACAATCATATCAATTTTGTTAAAATAACATTTTAACATCACATGCTATTTTTGACATCAACATAGTACACAATCAAGAATTATTTAGAATTTCAATTCAGATTGTTATGACTATTCATTATATATTAAACGATGAAAATAACAATTTGCCGAAATTATAAACTAGTGCTTTCAAATGAGTCTATAAAATTAACCTACTTGAATTGATATCATGATATTCACTTAAGACCTTATAGTATGCATTTCTATGAGTAGTTTAACTTTCAAAAATAAAAATAAAAATGTTAAATAGTGTCCCTAGGGCTATTGGTTAAACATCCAAAACAAGAAAGTTTTCACAAAAAGTAATAATTATTTGGTCAAAAGTAACCCTTTATGTTTTCAAGATAAAATTTCTATTTATGGAATTCTTAGGTCTTATCCACTCCTCAGGAGCATTGGTTAACAAGACAAAAAAAAAAGGTCTATAAAAATATTCATATTTTAAAATGATCATTGACTGAATAAAACTTTTAAGTTAGTTCTTCATAATTGTATGCATTGTCCTACTAACCGTGTGCTTTGTGATAACAATTATAAAGATAGTATCCATGTACTTTTACAGTGTCCTATTGTTGTGCATATATGACGTGAGGTTAACCTTAGGGACGAGATTGACTGTGCTCTTCGACAAGATTATAACATGGATGCAGTGGTGTTTACTATGCTATCTACACTTAACCCATCTCAAGTTGCTCTTTTTGCTATAATTATGTGGAGTCTTTGGAAGAGAAAGAATTTAAAGTTATGGCAGCAAAAGGTTGAGACAGGCAAAAATTTTGACCGTGCAATTCATCAGAAAAAGCAGTTGACACAATTCCAACCGCACCTCATCAGGAGCTAGGCACACAAGAAGTGATTCCATGGGAAAACCAACGAGAGGTAGGTACAATTGTAATATCGATGCCTCCTTCTCCCCCTCTCTTAACTGAGTTGGTATTGGTATGTGTATTAGAGATGATGCAAGTGACTTTGTGCTGGCGAGAACTGATTGGTTTCCCCCTCTATGCAATGTTACAATAGGAGAAGCAGTTGGGTTACACACGGCGCTGCATTGGGTATCAAACCTCAGATTTGATAACATTGATTTTGTGGTAGATTCACAGCAGGTCGTAGATTCTTTTCATGCATGAGTGGATGTTAGCGAACTTGGTTGTATTATTACTCCCTGCATACAATTATTCCAGGATAGTTTTCAAAACTCTCATGTCGAGTTTAATAGGAGGCAAACTAATGGGGTTGCTCACGAATTAGCGAGGGTAGCCCCATCTGATCCTAGTCACAACATTTATGATGATGTACTGTCATGTATTTGACATCTTTTAAGTAATGAAATGAATGAATTGATTTCCTTCCTTGAAAAAAAAAGGTTAGTTCTTATATTGAACAACTTATTATCAACTAAATTTGTATTTTTTTTTAAGGAATTAAATTTGTATTATATACTCCCTCCGATCCTATTTATAATAAAAAGTTTGGTCAACAAAAGTTAATGTATTTGGATCGAATTTTTAACTAAATACATCAAGTTTTGTTGACCCAAATTTATCTTATAAATAGGACCGGAGGAAGTATTTTACAATTTATTGTCAATTTAGATTTTAAATTTAATGGTTGAACATAGTCTAGTACCTTTACCTCTCATAGCATTACTTTATTATTCTACTTGAATCATATCATATCCTCTGATGATAATGGTCTCTATGTTCGATGGCCATTCTTTTATCCACATTTCCCAAACTTGGCATTGCCAATACCAAATCCTCTTTCACCACAAAACCCATCATTTGTAGTAGCCTCGACAACAACAACAACCCCACCACCTCCAACCGCCGCAATCTCATTCTCCAAACTTCTTTACTCTGCTGCTGTGCCATTTCCCTGACTCCTCAACTCCCACCTGCTCTATCTTCACCCGAATCCATTCTTTCTAGCATTCAAAATACCAGTTCTTGGTACCGTTTCTATGGTGATGGTTTCGCTATTCGAGTTCCACCTGAGTTTCAAGATGTCATGGAACCTGAGGTACATTCATTCACAAACCGTGTTTAAAATTCATAGTATTCAATCGTATTGTCTTTTAATCACAATTTCGTAGGGGCCTGTTTGGATTGACTTATTTGAGCTTATCTAGCGACACAGGTTGTGTGAGAATGTTTAGGAGAACTTATAACAACTTACGGCATTGTTCATAAGCTGTTTTCAGCTTATTTTTATAATTCTCTCTATTAGAGTATTTTTATAATTCTCTACAATATACAGTGAATAAATTGTAATTTTCATTGTATTTCAAACTCAAATTGGTGAATTTCCCAATTTTGAGTTTGAGAGGGACTATTAGAGTACAGTGAATAAACCATAGTTAGTTGATAGGTAAACTAGGGTTAGTTAGTTTGTTAGGTAGTTTAGGAGTTAGTTAGACTAACTCACCCCTATAAATAACTCTCACTATTGCATGGGTCAGAATAAAATAGTCTAGTTCGGGTGTTATCATCTCTAGCTAGCAGCTAATTATGGTTGATTTTCACCATGGTTGTGTTTAAAAAGTTATACTTGAATTGGAGAGTTTAAGAAGTCTCTAGCAATGGGTAACAGATGACTCTGGCACTAATTCCTTTGGACACAATTCAGCTACGAAAATGCTACACTGTTGATGTTGAGCCCCCATGCATAGTAGGCGGGGCATTCAACTTGATCCTATCGTTTGATTGATGCTTCTATCAACGAAACCTACACGGCTCTCCTCCAAGATCTGTATTGTCACCTGCCAAGGGCTAAGACACGAGTACAAGCCAAGGGCTGTTAAAGGGATACAAGTAAAGACTGCTTTGATCCCACATTGCTTATAATGTATGAAGGCTTACAAGATTGAAATTGAAAAGGTTGTTGAGTGTGCGAATAGAAGCTATGGAAACCCTTCTGATACCGTGTTAGAATGCATTACAGAAATAACAAATTGAGGGAGAAGGAAAAAAATTCTCATTGGATTGAATTGTGATAATTATAAGTAGGGTTAAATATGTTTTTGGTCCCTATAAATATACAAACTTTTCGTTTTAGTCCCTCTAAAATTTTCCTTCAACTTTTAGTCCCTCAAAAATTTTCCATCTTCATTTTTGGTCCCTCCTTTAAAGTAAACTCATATGTAGAATTCATATTTTTGAATAAAATTTTGCAGAAAAATTCATAATATTATAAGAATCTCTCCCAAAAAAATTTAGAATTTTTTAACTAAACATGAATTTAATATGAACTTATATATTTTTTATGGTTAAAAATTCATATTAAATTTATGTTTTGTTAAAAAATTCTAATTGTTTTTGGGAAATATTTTTACAATATTCTACACATTTCTGCACAATTTCATTAAAAAAATACTAAAATTAACTTAAAATTAGGGACCAAAAGTAGTGATTGAAAATTTTATAGGGACTAAAAGTTGAAGGAAAATTTTAGAGGGACTAAAACGAAAAGTTGGTATATATATAGGGACCAAAAACATATTTAACCCTTATAAGTAATAACGACTTTTATATAGATATGCGCATCAGCTAACTATAAAAAAATTTATTAACCAACCTCAATTAACAGAAACCTAACATCAACGACTATTTGTAAACTAACTTTATAAACTAATGATAGATAACCAACGACAGCAACTGACTGAAAGTGTGAAAGCTATATATTGCGGATTTATCTGTCTAATGAACCATTGGAATTCATTTCTCAGAACTTGCATCTTAAAAATAATCACATTGAAGCATTATGAAATTTTCATTTTAGCGAGCTTACCTTCCATTTCCTTGTAGGATTTTAGTGCCGGAATGAATCTTTATGGGGACAGAGCAAAAGAGAAGGAAGTCGTAGCACGGTTTGTATCTTCAGACGGGTAATTTGTACTATCAAACTCCTAACTTCCCACTTTCTTATTATGCACTAACATATATGTCCACAAGGAAATATAAGCATCTTGTCCATGATTGCAACAGATTAGCTGTTCTGAATGTTATTACTCGGGTGACCAGTCAGCTTAAAATCACCTTCTTAGAGGTAATCAGACAGTCAAGGACATTTTACTTTACTCACACACAAATATATTCACCTTCCATTAGGCATAAATTTTCAACCATGGCTTAGTGTTTGGTAACAGATAAGTAATGCAGTTTACTATACCAAGTCCATGTAATGTGTCTGCATAGGTTCGGCCTTTGATTTTGTATTGTACTGTATCTTTTCTGCCTTTGTTCATTGTTTTCCATTTAGTTTCTTTCTTATTTAATATTGATCTATCATTTGGCTCCTTCTTATTGCAAACTTTTCCTTTTATTGGTTTTCAAGAACTTTGGCTGGGATTACAAACTTTTTGCTTATTATGATAAATTCCTTGCTTATGTCTTGATTTGCGTAATTTTAGTTTTTTTTCAGAAGCTCTAATTACGTTATTCTCTAAGGAGAACATGCGCGCGTGTGTGTGTCAGCACCGTTGGGTTTTTATGCCTCAAGTCACTCTAGCATATATTAAATCCAGTAGTCCTATATTTTTTTTATTGATATAAGCTCAAGGAACTTACATATTCTTCATTGTAGTAGGCTCAGGATATAACTGGTTTAGCCTCCTTGAAGGATGCTGCAAAATTATTTATTCCAGGTGCAATTTGTAAATTTTCAATGAAGTTAGCTTTGTTCTAAGTTTATCTTTATGGTATAGATTGTTATTCCCCAACATTTCGTTACGTAAATGATATGATTACTTCATTGCTCTTTCTCTTTCCTTCTAGTTCTTGGTTTCAGTGTCTCATTTTGCCCACAATGTACATACAGGAGGGTCAAAAGTTTACTCTGCAAGATCGATAAAAATTAAGGAACCAGGTGGTTTTAGGTAAGCTCGTTTTCAAATGACTTGAAGTAATTATGAGAACGAAATTCATAAAGTAGTTTTTTTTTTTTATAATTATTATTATTAGTATTTTATTTTAAGAAAATAAACCAAGTTATCCAAGAAAAGAAGGTCTGGTCTATAAATAAACAGCATTTCAGGATATTCGTTCTCCTATTTTATACTCAAAATGCCAGTATAGAAAACTCTACATGTATTAATCTTTTAAGCAATTTTTATGCCATCTGGACCTGCTACTTCGAGTTTTTCTGTTGCCCCAAATTCCACAGCAGTGTCTATTTTTCTAATTTCAGGACATACTATTTCTATGAATTTGGTAAAGATGATCTGCACTTAGCATTGATGGCAGGCGTACGAGGTGGAAAGGTTTGTTACTATGCATTTTACTAACACATCCATATCAAACTGGGTATGCAGTACCAGGGTTATATCATAGGTCACCAACTTTTGCTAGTTGACCCAGTTAGCAATTAAGCAAAGTCACATTTCTGTGTCGATACATGATTTGAACCCCTCCTCGGGCGAGTGTTTCACATGAGGCGGCAACTGGAGGATCTGGCCATTAAAACTCGCTGAATCTATCCCGTGTGAATTTTGATGGTGGATCCTCTACTTGACCCATCATGTGAAATCCCCACACAAGGTGATCCAAACCAGTGATACATGCCTATCATTTCTGTATTTTCAAGAACACGCGGAAAAATAAATTATCGTGTCATATTATTCTATAGGTTATTATTGCTGGCGCAACTGCACCACAGTCCAAGTGGGACACTGATGGTGTAACACTCCGTTCTGCTGCTATATCATTGACAATTGTGTAGCCATTTCTTGAAATATTGTAACCGGGTATGCCAACATTTTTGTATCTTGTAACAATGTTCTCTATTTTAAGCCGAGATTTATATATAAACTTGATAGAGTATAGAAGATCATCAATATCCTTGTAATGAGATTATATATTCTTTGCAGTGTGGATGTATTCTAAAAATATTATATTATATATTCAAAATGTTTCTTAGTATGAAGAGCCGAAGTCAGTTGGAGATTTGTTCAACTGCTTCATACTCTGCATTTGAGTTTGAAGCTGAAGCCTAGGGGTAGAGCAATGTCTGAACTCTGAACCAGCTGATGAGAGCTGGGAATGTTGTAGTATATATGTAGCCGCCATTAATGTGATATACAAATAATCATTTTAAGATTTGCCAACAGTAACTTCTTGCACTACTTTTAATCACATGCGTAGCAATTAGTATTACTGTTTCTATCTACCATATTGATGATTCTTTCTAATTTGTAGCTGTTCTCTACCAGTGAAAGATGAAAAGTGATTAGTAATGTGTTGGACTTCAAATTACTAATATTATTCTGCTGAATGGATACACCCACAAAAATTCTTAAACGAGTTACTGATGCATAATTCTCACGTATTTGTATCAGCAATTGTAATAGGTTATATCATATCATATGAATACTCAACATTTGAGAATAATTAGCCAAAGCAAGAAAAATATAATAGTGTATTTGTATTATACTATACTACTATCCAATGAATGAACACGAGCTTGGTCCACTTTTTTAATATGGAATAATTGGTTACTTTTAAACTACCCTCATCTCATATTCACAGCACCTAAATAAAATTAAGAAGATTGTAAAATTGCTTAATCCTTCCAATTCCAATGTTCTGATAATAATGAACTCGAGGTAGACAATTACAGATTTATGGTATGATCACTTCTGTGTCAATGCCATCAAGCTGTACGAGTGACTAGTAGTAACGTGCATAAGAAAAGGATATACCACAGTGGTCAAATATCAGAATGTTAGGTGGCTCTTAATTTTGAATGACATTTCATTTCAACCAAAAACATAAGACTGGTAGTTCGGTGTCACGCCAACTACCAAAATCCACACCACTACATTGAAATTGAAATTTTTAAACATGACAGTTTTTTTAGTTAATATATACAGAAAGATAAATGATTTTTTTACATCAAAATTTTAATGTCGAATACGGCGTTCTTTTTTATTTTTGTGTGTATTTTTTAAATGTGGGTAAATTGTATAAGGTAAAACGTAAAAGAGAAATAGAGATAAACACATACTCTATCTGTATTTTGATGTTCAAATAACATAACTAACCTAGAACCAAGTGAACCAACTTTAAAACTCAATCCATTTGGTAATAATCATCAACAGATTCAACTGAGAAATGAAAAGGCATTCATTGTCAACTTGAGTAAGTGAATGAATGCTTAAGGTAGCTATGTCACCATCACCACTTGATTCTTCAACTTCATATCTGAGCACAAGCACCATTGTTTCACTTTGTGTATTCTTCGCACTTCTCTGCGCTTGCATCATCATTGGCCACCTTCTCGAAGAAACTCGATGGGCCAAAGAATCTATTACTGCCCTCCTTCTTGTACACACTCAACACATTCTTCATCTTCTCTCCACTTAAAATTGTGTAGCTTTCTAATTCTATCTCATGTTTTTCTTGGATTTGTTAAATGAATGTAGGGTTTGTGCTCTGGAGTGGTGGTATTGTTGGTGACCAAGTTCCATAGTACAGAGATTCTAATATTCAATGAAGACTTGTTCTTTCTTTACTTGCTTCCACCAATTATTTTCAATGCCGGGTAACCGTGATTATTATCATCCTTCTGTATCTCTTCATTTAATTCATATTTTATTTCTTGTTTATAATAATTTCCAATTCCATGTCAGTTTCCAAGTCAAGAAGAAACAGTTCTTCAGGAATTTCACAACTATACTTCTGTTTGGAGTACTTGGGACAGTTATTTCTTTCTGTCTTATATCTGTTGGTAAGATAATTGTCTATCAACTCTCTCGAGTTTTCAAATTGTTTCACTATCATTCTGAGCCTTATGCCGGAAGCTAATGATAAGTAATTGCTAGAATAAATACTAAATAAAGTTATTTCCACAACTTCTTTAGGTGCCTTTTTGCTCTTCAATAGGATTGGCATAACTAACTTGGGCATTAAAGATCACCTAGGTGAGACAGTCTTCATTTAAAAAGCAATTTATGTCGAACTATCTCTTTCGATTTAATCATTGCGTTCCCCTATTCTGATTATTTGTGCACATTACATGTGAAGCCATTGGGGCTATACTGTCAGCAACTGACTCAGTTTGTACATTACAGGTATATAATATTCTAACCTCAGCTCAAACATAAATTTACATAACAAAATTTATATTTGATCATTTAATATTGCCTTGATTTTCCTTTTGTGATGAAGGTTCTGAGTCAAGATGAAACACCTTTTCTTTACAGCATTGTATTTGGTGAAGGAGTAGTAAATGACGCCACATCTATTGTTCTTTTCAATTCAGTCCAATCACTTAACTTCGACAGCATTAATGCTATTACAGCTTTAAAATTGTTGGGGACCTTCCTTTACCTCTTTTGCACTAGCACTGCTCTTGGCATAGTAGTAAGTTCATGTTAAGGCAGCACCTTCAATAAGTGTTTCTATTTTGGGTTTTATTATTTTCTTATACTAAATGAAATCTTCATCATTTTGTGTTAACACGCAATCTGAACATAAAATTTTCTCTATTAAAGCATTCAATGGATTGATATTCAGAATAACTATCCAAATAATACATCTATGACCTGCTTGCAAACCAAAATTTGAATTTCTGACTGTTGGGAGTGTTGCCACAGTTCTATTCTGACTTGCTATATGATGACTTTTCAGATTGGCCTCTTAAGTGCTTATATTATTAAAACACTTTACTTTGGAAGGTATGAGTTTCCTTTGCTTGTATAAGTTCATATGACTACACTTGAAACTATGGCAGACTGAATAACATTGAAGTCTAAATAATTAACAGGCTGATTAACAATAAAGATATGAAAAACACGAAAAGAAGACCAGTCTCACCTCTTACAATGAAATCTGTAAAGCAAGCAACTATAAGGACCTATAGTGTAACAAATTCTTAACAAAGTCTGAATGTTGCGCAACCTGACATAGCTCCTTTCATTTTCAGGCACTCTACAGATCGTGAAGTTGCACTTATGATGCTAATGGCATATCTGTCATATATGATTGCTGAGGTACAAAATCATTATCTATAAAGACATTTTAATTGATAATTATACTTCATTATATTATTTTATTTTCTAAAAAGAGGATTAGAGGGGCAAAAAAAAAAAATTCAAACCTGGCAAAGAGCATCATAAATGTAGTGATTCAGTTTACTACATACGTTTGTGTGGCTTTTGCAGCTTTTGAATCTCAGTGGAATTTTGACGATTTTCTTCTGTGGTATTGTTATGTCACACTACACATGGCATAACGTTACAGGAAGCTCAAGGATAACAACCAAGTAAGGACATGATCTTTAACTTTTTATCTGATTGATCAATATGTTAAGATGTGAGTGTAATGCCAACCATGAACATATTTATCAAATTTAGTAAAATCATTTCATTATGCACGTAAGTTTTTCCTCTCTCTTTCTCTCAAAAAAATAAAAATAAATTTGTACAGAAGTAGGAAACATTAAACATATAAATTACATCTTAGTTTACACAATACTCTCACAATTTCAGGCACACATTTGCAACTATCTCATTCATAGCAGAAACCTTTATATTTGTATATGTCGGCATGGAGGCTTTAGACATTGACAAATGGAAAAGAAGCAAGGCCAGGTAGCTGAAAACTTCTCAAGTCCACTAGTACATTGTATAAAGAATTAGTTAATTAGCTTTTAGCACTCCATACCAATGATTTGACAGGATCTTCATCACCAGTGATGCAACCATATATTTAGTTTATAAAGTTCCCATTATTTTAATCAAGTAAACCAAAAAATCATAAACTAATGGTTAGTTATTCTATTTTTAGATACAATCATTTTGTTAACACATTATTATGTTGGAACAGCATAGGAACTTCAGTTGCTGTCAGCTCAACTTTGATTGCATTAGTTTTGATCGGAAGAGCAGCTTTTGTTTTCCCTATTGCAAACATTGCAAATTGCACCAAAACAAGAGAGAGCACCAAAATTGAGTTTCGATCGCAGGTGATTACTGTCTTACTAGTACATACACTTCACATTGAAGGAGTATCCGACACTGACTTATGTGATTACATTCAATTACTTCTATCTTCTTAAATTGTTACCAGTTTTGACATATCAGTATCGTGTCTGTGTTTGTGTTAGTGCTTCATAGAATACCATTGGCTAGTTCCCTCAAGTGTTAACATTTTCAGCTAACCTCACTGAATTTCTCTTAAACTGTTCAAAATGTCAGTTTATAATATGGTGGGCAGGCCTAATGAGAGGTGCAGTGACCATTGCCTTGTCTTATAATCAGGCAAGCACGTGCTTTAACTTCATTCTTTGCTGAAAATTCTGTTTTAAGTTAGGCATTTGATCTGGGTTGCTTTGAAATGCAGTTTTCAAAATCTGATATAGCATCAGCTGAAGATTCTGCATTAATGATCACCTCAACTATAATCCTTGTCTTATTCAGTACTGTGGTGGGTTTCATATTTCTATAGATCTGAATAATATAAATAGCAAGGATCACATAAATACTAATTTGGTAGCTTATATTGCATAAAAAATCAACATGTAAACAGGTATTTGGTTCCATAACAAAGCCTTTGATTGAGGCTGTGAACATAAAGCATTCAAAACCAGCCATTTCTGATTCCACTGATAATCAAGAGGATCTAAGACTGCTATTACTTGAAAGCAATAGTTCCATCAACCAAAGCAACAATCAGTCAAATCAAAGACGAAGTAACCTGAGTTTGATGATGCGTTATCCTACTACTACGGTTCACTACTTTTGGAGGAAATTCGATGATAAGTTTATGAGACCTGTATTTGGTGGTAGAGGTTTTGTTCCAGTTGTTCCTGGTTCACTGCATGTTGAAGAGGATATTTCTTGAAACACAAGCAATGAGTACCTATTTTGTTTTCATTTTTTGGGTTTAGTTTTAAATATAAAAGATACCACTTGTTTTAAAATAAAATTATTTTTCCATGAAGCATTGGAAACCAGGTGGTATATTTGCATCTAAAACTCAACAAAAAATGAAAACCAAACAAAATATTTTATTCAGCATAAACTATATTTTATGACTATCCGAGGAAAATATTGTATTCTCTATTTTCATTATCATTTATTAGAAATGTGAGCTACGGTACAGTTTTTTCATACTACACAGTAATCTCAGCCAAAAGTTCTAATAATATGTGTTTTCAAATATAACATGCAGGGATGGAGTCAGAAATTAAGTTTAGGGGGAGCCAGGTTTTAAAGTATAATTTAGTGAAGAAAAATAAATTTTCAAATGCATAACATATACAAGAAATTATTAGATATAATTAAAGTTAATATATATCCAAAGTTTTAAGAAATTTCAGAGATATATAAGAAAGATGAGGACTTTGAGGCTTTATAGAGAATGACGAGATTAAAATTAACTTTGAATAGTGGAGAAAGAAAATATTGAACAAAAAAATGCAAACATATGAGGACGAGTTGATGATGAAATTGTGAGCAGTGAATTGTTGGGTAGTGGCTGAGAGTGCAGAAACATAACCACAGGCAAAACTTCACTTTCTTTTTCACTGTTAAGGATTCTAGTTAAGAATTAGTGTAATTAAAAATTCAAGTGTTTAAAAGTTCACAAAAACAAATATAGAGACAAAAAAGTATAATAGCATACTAGTATTAGAAAAATTAAAAAAGCTTGGGTGGACAGTGGCCTCGTTTGATTCCCCTTCTAGCTTCGTCCATGATCACATGTATCATATAATAGTAAGTGAGCAAAGCATCTGCGCAACTCGTGGGTCAAAATCTAGCATTGATTGCATGGATGGAGAACAAAATCCCTTCTGAGTTGATATTAGACTCCCTCTAGGAGTGGAGGATTTGGAAGAGAGAAATTATACTTTAATCTTTAGACTTAAATATTACAATGGAAATACACCTACAATGGATGGCTCAATTAATACCATGTTTCCGCACAGCTTCCGGGGGTTAGATTCAGTACTACAAAAAAGAGATACAAATACCAAGTTAGTTTACACCATCTGAAGGTTACTCTTAATATTTCAACACAAAAAACAATGACTAGTAGTTGATTGTTAAGATCAACAATATCTGTCAATGTCTGCTACAAAAAAGAAACAACAATACATGTTTCCATGACATATTATTTGTACTAAATCATAAACATGCCTGAAAGAGTAGTTATTTTAGTTGATATAAAAAAAACCAACCAAACCAAAGTTGTTAATAACGCCCGACATATTTGTCATTCAAAAACCACACGCTTCCTTTTTATTTAATAACTATTGAGAATCAAAAGGAACTCACTCATTCAGTTAGTCATTCTCAACTTGAGTGAGTCAAGATGGCTGTGTTACCCTCACCACTTCCTTTTTCAACTTCATTTCTGAGCAGCGCAACCGCAAGCACCATTGTTGCACTCTGCATATTCTTTGCACTTCTCTGCGCTTGCATCATCATTGGCCATCTTCTGGAAGATAGTCGTTGGGCCAATGAGTCTATCACTGCCCTCTTTCTGGTATTAACTAAGACTTAACTCATTCTTCTTATGCTCTTCACTTACAATTATGTGTCTTTCTATCTCAAATTGTTTCATATTTTTCTTGGCTTGGTTAAACGAATGTAGGGTTTGTGTTCTGGTCTTGTGGTGCTGCTGGTGACCAATTTCCGAAGTCACGATATTCTAGTGTTCAATGAAGACTTGTTCTTCCTTTACTTGCTTCCACCAATCATCTTCAATGCCGGGTAAGTATGTTAATCATTTTTTCTATATCTTAATTTACTTCATATTTTTTCTCTTCTGTATAATCATTTCAAAATTCCATGTCAGTTTCCAAGTCAAGAAGAAACGGTTCTTCAGGAATTTCAATCATATTCTTCTGTTTGGAGTTCTTGGGACAGTTATTTCATTCTGTCTCGTATCTCTTGGTAATATCATTGTCTAGAAACCCTTCTGAGTTTCAAGTTGTTTTAATATCATTCTGAATCTCATGACCAAAGCCGATTATAAACTGTTCCTTTCATGCTGTTAATTACTCAATCTTTATGAATGAGCGCAAATAATACTCAATATAGTTTCCTATTTCTGCAACTTCACTCTAGGTGCCTTCCTGCTCATTAATAGGATTGGCGAAGTTAACCTGGACATACAAGATATCCTAGGTAAAACAGTTTTTTTTTTAAGCTCTCTCTCTCTCAATATAATAATCACTTTGTCAATAGTCTAATTGTTTGTGCACCATACATGTGAAGCTATTGGTGCCATATTGTCAGCAACTGACTCAGTTTGTACATTGCAGGTGTATTCTAACCTTGTCTCAAACAAAAATAAATTTGTAATTCAAAATTTATATATTGATTATTTAATGCATTCTTTTTCCTTTTGTGGTGAAGGTTCTGAGTCAAGATGAAACACCTTTGCTTTACAGCATTGTCTTTGGCGAGGGAGTAGTAAATGACGCTATGTCTATTGTTATTTTCAATTCAGTCCAATCACTTAACTTCAGCAGCATCAATGCTGTTAAGGCCTTGGAATTGTTGGGGACCTTCCTTTACCTCTTTTGTACTAGTACTGTCCTTGGCATAGCAGTAAGTGTTTGGATAAACAACTTATTTAAGTGCTTATAGCATAAACGCTTATCACAGTTCTACTCTGAATTGCTATATGACGACTTTTCAGGTTGGCCTTTTAAGTGCTTATCTTATTAAAACATTTTACTTTGGAAGGTATGAGTTCCCTTTGATGGTATAAGTTCTTATGAATGTACCTTAAACCTTTCCTAATAGAATACACGGTTTTATAGGTCCCTGTAGTTTATTTGAATTCTTAAATAAGTCCCTATAGATTAGCTTGTTTAGCAAAGTCTAAAATTTTCTATCTCGTCAGTGAATAAAGACTTATTATTTGAATAAAATTAAAAGCCTATTGAATCTGTTACAAACTTGAAAATTACTAGAATCTATTTGAAAAATATGTGAAACACAGGGATCTATAATCTTTCTCTTATTGTTGTTCAACCTGACATCGTACCTTTCATTTGACAGGCACTCTACTGATCGTGAAGTTGCACTTATGATGCTGATGGCATATTTTTCATATATGATCGCTGAGGTATAAAATGTCATCTACAAATGCATTTTAGTTAATTTTATGTCGATAGATGTAAATAAGAGAAGAAGACAACAACAATGAAATGAGTTAATTTCAAAATAGATTTTCTGGTACAAGAGGGTTACAGGGATAGTTCCCTCCACAATGGCAAAAAAAGCCTCTATAAAAAAGCATCATAAAGTAATTATTACTTTACAATTTCAAGAAAATACATTTGTGTGAATTTTGCAGTTTTTGGAACTCAGTGGTATTTTGACTATTTTCTTCTGTGGCATTGTTATGTCGCACTACACATGGCACAATGTTACAGGAAACTCGAGGACAACAACAAAGTAAGGACACTATCTTTAGCTTTATATTTTTTGATAAATCTTTAACTTTATTATCTGGAAATAAATCTCTTAAGATGGTAATGCAATACCAAACTACAATCTCTTTTGATGCTTCCTTCTTTGAATCTTATTTAAACAAATAAATTTGTACAGAAATATGAAAAAGTTGATTAAACAAAACAAAAGAAACTACATAGAATCTTAATTTGCAAATTATTTTCGCAATTTCAGGCACTCCTTTGCAACCATGTCATTCATTTCTGAAACCTTCATCTTTCTATATGTTGGCATGGATGCTTTAGACATTGACAATTGGAAAGCAAGCAAAGCCAGGTATCTGAAAACTTACCTAATAACCAGTCCGCCATTGCCTCATACAGGATATTCATCACCGCTGGTGCAACCATTTTCAGTTCATAAAGCACCATCAAACAAAGAAGAAAACCAATGGTTTATTATTCTATTTTTGTAACACGTTATCATGTTGATGCAGCATAGGAACTTCAATTGCGGTCAGCTCAACGTTTCTTGCATTAGTATTGATCGGAAGAGCAGCTTTTGTGTTCCCTATTGCAAACATTTCAAATTACTTCGTGACAAGAGAGAATGCCAAAATTGAGTTTCGATCTCAGGTGATAACTGCGGGATTCTGATTCCCTTAAGCATTAAGATTTTAAGTTGTTCTCGCTGAAATTCCTGCTAAACTGTTCAAAATGTCAGTTCATCATATGGTGGTCGGGACTAATGAGAGGTGCAGTGACTATTGCATTGTCTTGCAACAAGGCAAGTACATGCTGTAACTTCATTCTTTTTCTGAAAGTTTTGTTGTAAGATAGAAATTTGATCTGTCCTCTCAAATGCAGTTTTCACATTCCGAGACAACATCAGAAGAAGACTCTGCATTAATGATCACTTCAACAATAACCCTCGTCTTATTTAGTACTATGGTAGGTTTCATATGCCTATAAATGATACATAAGGATTTAATTGATATGCATTGACAGTGTACAAATTTTATACACCGTCAATCAATCAACGCACTGGTTGACAGTGTCAATTTTTTACATTGACACTGCATCAAAATTAATCTCTAATAAGAATTTCAACTGGATAAAATAAATACTAATATGGTAGCTTTGGAAATAGGTATTTGGTTCCATAACAAAACCTCTAATTGAGGCCGTGCTGCTAAAGCATTCAAAACAAACAATTTCTGATTCCGCCGATTATCATGAGGAGCTGGGATTATTATTTCTTGAAAGTTATGATTCCCTTGAACAAAGCAACAATCAGCCATTCCTGAGGTGGATGATGCGTTATCCTGCTACTACAGTTCACTACTTTTGGAGGCAATTTGATGATAACTTTATGGGACCCATATTTGGTGGTAGGGGTTTTGTTCCAGTTGTCCCCGGTACACCACTCAATGAAGAGGAGATTGCTTGAAACACAAACAACATCCTCCAAGTGTTCATTTTCAGTTTCTGTTTGTAGTTTTAAATATTTTCCAGTTTTTTTTTTCAAAGTTCTCTACAGAAAATAAATTGAAAACAAGTTGGTATTTTTGTAAACTCAATAAAAATTGAAAATGAAAATCAAACAGATCCTTAGCTTCTCCTCATTTTTCTCCAACATAAACTTTTAGTATTAACTTCTAAAGAACATATATCTGAGGAAAATGTTGCAGCCTCCACTTTTATTTCTATTAGAAAAAGTATCTTTCTAGCTGTCCCTTCTAATGCCATATGTAACATTGTAATTCTTGCAAATCTCTGTAACCAAATGATTTTGGCTATATTTGGATAAAGCATGTTCACAGAATACTATTTTTTTCCTGTAGTTGTGATGAAGGGAAAATTTAAAAATGAAATTTAAAGTCTTTCATTTATTTTCAATTTGTCTTATACACCTTGGCATGCATACTAATATCTTCAACTAATACCTCAAGTTTATTCACCAATATAAATAAATAACACTTAAGCTAATTTGCATCTTTATTGTTGATAGAGTCAAATAACATTAATCACACCTTAAAACACTAAAGAATTAATGGAGGAATTACATGCAATAATTGTAGTGGATTGAATTGATTCCTCTTTGCTATTTCCATCAAATATCACTTTTTTCCTTGTCTATCTATATTTTCTCTTTTCCAAACAATAATGCAAGTGAAGAGTGGGAGGTGGAGGTGACTCAGCAAAGTTCAAAATGGGAAAACATTGGGGGAAAAGAAACCAATGGGATGGGGGCAGAGCAAATGAAATAGGTAAGGAGGTAGGCACTGTACTGTACTACAAGTACAAAGAGTTAGAGCAACTGAACTTGTAAAAAAAACTCTTCTAGTTACTAAACTCCACATCACATCACAAAGCATTTCTAATTGCAACCACTTTTTATAAATCTCCATAAATGCATTGTATCATCAACTTTTATATTTGTTAAAATACCATTTTAAAAGAAAAAACAACATTTCAGTTGATAAGAATCATATTAAGGTTTCTATATTTTATTGTAAAATTAATTTTGGTACATAAGTACTCGTCTATCTGATTTTTTTTCGTTTTAGAGATTAAAACGAAAAAAGTTGATATATTTATAATAGGATCAAAATCATATTTAACCCTAAATAATTTAAAGACTAAAAGAATTAAACCTTTTAACAGGGAAAAAGAAATGTCACTTGCTTCATAGGACATAGACGTGTTGCAGCATGCATATTAAACTAGTTGAATAAGACTCATAACAACCATCTCACCTCATTATAATGTTTCTATTTTTGATGACTGAGTAAGGGTTTCTCCCTATTTATTTATTGCCAAGTACCACGGCTAGACTAGAATACATATTTTTGAAAGTTGGATAAAAGTAAGTAGCACATGTTGGTGCAGTTCAAATGTGTGGTTGTGAAGAAGTTACTAGTACTGTTGATGAGTAAATAATTGTACTCTCTTTGTTTCAATTATGTAAATGTAAATTCTTTGATTGTTAATAGTTCTAAAATTCTACTAATCCTACTTTATATTCTTTTCTAGATGGATGCACATTGGTTGGTAATCACCTATACCCTTCAGCAAATAATAATGATACTGTTATTAAAATATTCATTTTCTTTTGATAACATATGTATGAAAGTGTTGGAAATTTCGACTTAAATAGTCCCTGAAGATTGGTTTTCTTGACGAAACGCAATGGTATCATTTGATTCATATATTGATTGCATGCTAAGCGGCGAAGCTAGCAAAAAATTTGTGCAGGGGCCAACTACAAACCAAAAATAAAATATTTTAAAATCAACATATTAAATTTAAGGATAAAATAATTTTTTTAGTCCTATAAATTATAAGTTTTTAAGTTTAGCCTTTAAACAAAATTTATTCAATTTTTGTCTCGATTTTTTAAAATTTTACCAAAAAAAAAGTGTTTTTAGTCTTGGATTTAATCTCTATAACAAAAATTAAGGACTAAAATTAAACAAAATCTTAGGAAATTAACTTAAAAATCGCAAGTGTTGTAGAGACTAAAAACAAAATAATATGAAAATTAGCTAATACATAAAAATTAACTTAGAGCAGCAACAAATGATAAAAATTGACAATAGCTATTATAAAAAGTTGGACAAAATGCGTTTCAATAAGCAAATTTTATCCATAATTGATTGTTTACAAAATAGAATGATAATGTCTTCTCCAATGTAAACAATTAAATTATTTGCAAGAGACTCATTTCCCATTTAATATGTTATAGTTTTAATATGTTAATGACTATAGTCTTTTTATGTGATATAATATGATGGATTTTCTAATTTAACTCTTATGTAATATTTTATGATGGTTAGTTGAGTCATTTTATGGACTTGACATGCTAGTATGAGCAACATGTTGTGCTTTTAAGTTTTAGATCTTAATTATTTAATGGACAGACAATGTTATACTGAAATTGGTCCTTAATGAATTTTGCAGTGCTTCCTGAATGGAAGCCCCCTGTTTATGACAATGAGAAGGGTATAGTTCTTATAACTGCTAGAACACGCCGCAACCCACCCGATGTAAGTTTCTTGTTCGTATAGTTATCAATTTAAAGGAGGAAGTTGTTGTTTCATGGTTTTTATTTATTTACTTCTGAGAAATGGAAGTGAGAGAGAGCAGTAGTGTGTTACCAATGTAAGAGTGCCATCACTGACTATTGTATCCCTCACCCGAAGAGAAATATAAAATAAAAGCAGAGTGCATTATATTATTTTGTGGTAGTATATCTTTCAATCTGCACAAACATTTTAGCTAGCTACCTTCCTTTGACATAGCAATGTATGTTACTAGCTAGTCTCATCACTATCAGAGAACAAAAGAAAATACTATCATATGAAATTATTTGATTTTCTTCATTATGATAATTGAAATTGCATGTGATTGCTTTGGATATAGCTTTTGATCAATGAGATTAATTCAAAACCAACAAAGTTCCTGTTAGATTGACATAATCTTTTTATATATATTAATGTGAAATGGAATCAGTTATCAGTACTATTGCTAGTAGATTATCTACTATAAGAACAAGGGTGATTGTTTTGAGCTAATCATGAATTTGGACAGGTTGATGCTTAGATAAACATCCATCTATATTGTGGGCAATAATTACTATGAAAATATGTAGTTTGTTTACCTAACCATGAGATTTGCTATCGGTCTGGGAGGAGCTTTATAATCTTATTACAGAAACGCATATTGAGGATTTATTACTACTGAAGGAAACAGTAAATGTAAATTTGATGAGTGCAACTATGTAGAAACCATAGTTTTAACATCTTTTTATGCTAATATATATCCTGTCTTCATGAATAATATTTCTTACAGCTTATCACACAAATGTTGTTATTTGGCCTGGTGCAGGTAGAAGCCAATAATGCAAATGCAGATGACGCGATCATGCTTGATAAGCATGGTTTTGTAGCTGAAACCAATGCTACAAACATTGTATGTCTTGAACTTTGCCTCAACTGTTATAACTATAAATGCCTTTTTTCCTCTTTTTTGATAATTGTACACTAGGGTTTGCCAGGTAGGAGGGAGGTTGATTTGCACAGTATTAATAATTTATATTGATGACAAATCAGTCAATATAATGCATAGCTTATGTAAAATCATCTCATCTCCCCGCATTATATAAAAGTACAGAAAATATGTTGGTCATTGTTCATTTTCCCTCTAAGCTTGCTACCAAAACAATAGTAAAATCATGTTAAATCTTGTTATTTGAGAATTGAGAATTATTATAAAATTTTCCTTGTGTTTCTTTTTAACAAGGTTTTGCCAGCAACTCACAATGGCGGACTGCATGTACATTTCAACTAATATATTGCTGTGTACGTTATGTAGTTCATGGTCAAGAAAGGCCGGGTTCTAACACCAACAGCTAACTACTGTCTGCCCGGCATTACTCGAGCAGCTGTAAGTTGTGCAGACTCCCTTTGCTTTTATACCAATTTATGTTTCATAATATAAAATAGGCTTAATTGCACTTTTGGCTCCTATGTTTCAAGAAGTTGCGATTTTGGCCCCCTAACTAATTAAAATACAAAACAGCCCCTTATGTATTGTATCTTTGGCAGTTTTGGCCCCCTAGACCAATTTTGACTCGGTCAACGCTGACGTGACACATCAAATCCGCCACGTGTGCATTGCTTTGAAGTGCCACGTCAGCGTTGACCGAATCAAAATTGGTCTAGGGGGCCAAAACTGCCAAAGATCCAATACATAGGGGGCTGTTTTGTATTTTAATTAGTTAAGGGGACAAAATCGCAACTTCTTGAAACATAGGGGGCCAAAAGTGCAATTAAGCCTATAAATTATAGTCTATTGTGTTAAGCACGAATTAGTTGATAAATATGTGTGATTGGACTATTGTTTCTAAATGGACCATGATGGGTTGGACAAGTTATATTTTTTTAAAAGTAATATTTTGTTAATGTTTAACTAAATTAATCTTACTTTGAGTAATTATTTTCAATATTAAAAACACAAACAAACTTACTTGCCACTTGGCTTTTATTTTATAACCTTTTTCAAATCTAATAAAAAATATAAAACAAATCAAACGTCAATTTCTACTCTGAAATACGAGGTTTTGATCACTCACGGGTACATAGACAAAGGACGCTCGTCCTTCCAAATCAATAAAAAAATGTAAATAAAATATGTCTCTTTTTCCTTTTTATCACTTTAAATTCCATTTTTAAAAGCAAGTAAGTTATAGCATAAAAGTTGAATAAAATCAAGAGGTTCTCGTAGAGTACTACGAATATTTAGGGTGCTAATACCTTCCCTAAATATAACTACCCCCCGAACCCTTAATCTTTTCAAATATGGG
>Ga0315913_1000767_pt1 | contig 31268 bp, 16 predicted proteins | sample MpolsnodulesMG_FD_207736 | JGI IMG/M metagenome (GOLD analysis project Ga0315913, IMG submission 207736) | Medicago polymorpha root nodule microbial communities from Los Angeles, California, United States - small nodules | ecosystem: Host-associated > Plants > Roots > Nodule | place: USA...
GTCCTACGTTCATCATATGCCAGCTTTGTGTTTTTTTCTTCACCATATACTTGATCCTCTTACAATACCTCCTTGTGTGCTTTATACTTATCAAGAATTATGCTAGCAACAAAAAATCCTGCAACTCATTTGAATTTCAACCGATTAAAGAATGTGCGACGAGAAGACTGTGCTAGAGAGTGCGTTGATAGCAGTCATCTACCTATCAATTTGTTCATGTTTTAGGATTACAACCAACTTAAATGTGATGTAATATAATTGGATTCTCTCAATTTCAATCTCTATGTGTGTCTCTCCATCCTCCCAGCCTTTTTCTTAATTTTTATTTCTCTTCATTACCTTCTCTTTCCTACAAACCTTATTTTTGCGATAGAGAATCTTGCTATTCAGGTCCCTTAGTTATACAATCAGAGACTCATTTTCTAGCTAAAAGATCATAGCATGCCTAAAAAAATCAAACTTTGATATTATGTTAAATGAACTTCAATTTTGTTCCAAAACAACTAGTTTAAATAATTACGGTATTCAAACACAAATATACATTGCACAATAGGAACCTTGACAACATGAGACTCCAATCCAACTTTTAATAGATGAGACCTTGACAAGAGCGTCAGATCGCAACAAAAAGATATAATTTGCGATTAAACAATGTTTTATATTACATCTATATTCAAATATCACTTGGAAGAAAGGGACAAGGGGATATTTCCAAACCATATAATGATGTGTGCTTTGTAATTCACAACTTCATTTTATTTCTTGATTTCCTTTTTCACCGGAGGTCTTGATCTTGATTAATGACGCAGTTACATCTGTCATATTAATTCGTGCCTTAGGTGAATCTTCACAACATCTCAATGCTAAAGCTAAGATATCATGAATTTCTTTTTCATGTTGTGAGTCTAAATTGTAATCCACAACTTCCATATTGGAATGGGCCATTGATTCACTAATCCAAGTTTTTAGGGTTAATTCTTCTGAAAATATTTCATTTGTTGGCTTCTTTCCAGTGAACATTTCCATTAGCATTATCCCATAGCTGTACACATCTCCTTTAACAGAAATGACTCCCTTAGATCCATACTCTGTATGTACACATTAATCACTAGTTATAAAAAAATCTCAATCATACTTGTTTTTTGTCGCTGCCAAAAACAAAACACAAGAAAATCATATAAATGTGTTGATGGTTAGACAACTAGGCCTAAAAAAAAGTCAACAATGTTGCTATTTAATTAGACAACTCGATAAGATATAATATGACTTAGAAGTGAAGAAAATATAACCTGGTGCAACATAGCCAAGAGTAGCTAAAGTCCTTGTATGAGTTTTTGATTGTCCTTCATCCAATAGCTTGGAAATCCCAAAATCACTCACATGTGCAATCATATCTTCATCAAGTAACACATTACTAGGCTTTAAGTCACAGTGAACCACTGGTATTGAAGAACCATGATGGAGATACTCCAATGCAGATGCCACATCTATCATTATATTCAACCTTTGCAAGAAATCCAAAAAATAGTTATCAGAGTACAACCATTTTTCCAAACTTCCATTTGACATAAACTCCATCACTAGAGATTTGAAGTCAAGATTTGAACAACTACTGATAATTTGAACGAGATTTCTATGTCGAAGGTTGCGCATTGCATTGCATTCTGCATCAAAGCTTCTTGATGTTGCTTCCATTGTCAAATCAAGTACTTTAATTGCTATCATCTTCCCACTAGAAAGTATTCCTTGATACACAGACCCAAAGCCACCCTTTCCAAGTAAATTACTCTCACTGAATCCATTTGTTGCTTGCACGAGTTCATAATAGGAAATCCTTCTTGGAACTCCTATAGTGGATAAAACCCTTTCAAGTGGACTTTCAACCTTTTTCCTTTTATGCATTCGAAGTATTGTGCATGCAACAACCAAAATGCCTAACACAACAACTATGGATGATATACATATGATTAATAACATTTTTGACTTTTTCCTATGTTTATCACATGCAGGTACTTGTAAGCGAGGACTGCCACAAAGTGCTTCATTTTGAAGGAACGATTTAGATGTGAAGCTTTTGAAAGGCCCTCCATTAGGAATCTCTCCTTGCAATCTATTGTATGACAAATTAATGTATTTAAGATAAGAAAGTGACTCTAAGGATTTTGGGATCACACCAGTAAGAAGATTTTGAGACAAGTCCAAGAAACTCAAGCTTAGCAATCCACCAAGTGTTGTGGGAATTTTCCCATACAATTTGTTATTTGCTAAGGAGAGATTCTGAAGAGTTGTTAATGAACCTATGGTTTCAGGAATGTTGCTTGAAATTTGATTTCCAGACAAATCTAATAGCAGAATTGCTCTTAATTTACTAATATCCATTGGAAGATTTCCAGTTAAAGCATTGGAGGATAAGTTTACCTCTAAAATATCTTTGAGACTCCAAAATGAGGAAGGTATCTCAGAGGTAAACCCGTTAGATCCTAAGTAAAGCTTTCTAAGTGAAGTCATATTTCCCAAACATGTTGGTAACACTCCAAAAAGCTTATTGCTTGTTAAATCCAACTCACTCAAACTCCTAATTTCACAAAGCTCATCAATCATGGACCCTTGTAGTCCATTGTAATTAAGATCTAAAACTTGAAGTTTATGTAACCCATTATTTGCACCAGGGATTGATCCATTTAAATCATTATCCCACAAAGATAATAGAATCAGGTTGCTCATGTTTCCAATTTCTAGTGGAATATTTCCATTAATTCCACAAGAATCAGCCCAAAAGTATTCTACAGATAAGTTTCCAATGGACTTGGGAAGTTTTGATAATAAACTATTATCTGATACTACAAGATATGACAGATATTTGCAACTTGTAAGTGAAGTAAGGAAGTTGAATTCAAGAGAATCATCGGTTAATGTCATATTATTGCCATTTGCTTTGAGATAATTGAGGAATCTTAAATCTCCAAAAGAATTGGCTATAATTCCACTAAATTCATTATCACTAAAGTCAACTTTAACGAGATTTGAAGCATTGGAGATACTATTTGGAATTTTTCCAACAATATTGTTTCCATACATGTGCAGTTGTTGTAGGTTAGGAAGGCCAAACCCAAAATTTGATGGAAGCATGCCTGAGAAGGAATTTTGATCAAGACGCAAATATTCCAATGTTGAAATGTTGAAGACTTTTGAAGGAATAAGTCCACTCAAGCTGTTGTTTCCCATTGTTAGAATCTGAAGTTGATTGAGAAGGCCAATCTCCATTGGTATCGAACCTAAAATCACAAAGACACATGTATATGATGATGAAGCGTGGTGTAAAAACAAATACTAATAATATAAAAATTGTATGAAATTAATTAGTAGCATAAAATGAAGATATAAATTTAAGGGTATACCTGTAAAAAAGTTACCCCATAAATATAACCCTTGTAATGATGTGCAGTTGCCAATGGTTGGTGGAATGGTTCCTTCAAAATGATTCTTGGATAGGGAAAATATTTCAAGTTGAGGAAGTTGACGACATATCTTGTCGGGAAGAGTTCCATTTAATATATTTTGATCAAGGGAGATAATTCTCAAAGTAGAGATGTTGAAGAGGGATAAAGGAATTTCACCTATATGTAACATAAAAGTTTAACTAAAATTAAAGTTTGGGAGATCCTTCTTCTTTTTTTTTTCTTTTTTCGTTTTAAATTAGTCTTTATCTTTAAAAACAATTACACCATTTAAACCAATTTTCATCAGTAGTCCATTTTTCTTACAAGTTTATGTACATAATATGATATGTTGTGAATTCGGACTCAAAAATCAGACAAATGAAAACTGTGATGTTTGGAGCAAAGAAAAGTAGTAACCAATATCAAAGTAACCACAAGCAACAACAACAATAAGAAACCTAGATCTAATCTAGGAATCAAAGTGAAAAGCACAAAACCACAAGCAAAAGAAAAAGAGAGAAGAGAAACAAACACACCAAGAAATGTTTACCCAGTTCGGTCCAACTTGTCCTACTCTAGGGGAGAGATTGATCCATTATCAATGAGTTCTTACAAAGAGATACAAAATGGGTTACAAGAAATTAGCTTCAACAAGCTCGAAAAGAGCAAACCCTAATTTCTACCCTTTTTTCTCAATCTTACCAAAGAACAAGAGACTCAATGATTTTCACTGAACAAGGTGTTTACAATGTTTCCCAACCTAAGAGAACCCCTCAAGAAAAAACCTAAAGTTCTTAAACCCTAAAGTTAACCCCTTTGATTTCTCAAGTTTCTCTCTCTCTTGAAGCTCTACCAAAAATATGAAGAATGAAGCCTTAAATAGTGCTCAGACCCCGAGGAATCGTGCCACGTTTTCACCCATCGTGCCACGATGTAGCAGGTAGCAGTACAATACTTGATCTTATCTCCTGCATCATGCCACATTGCTCCTGCATCATGCCAAGATTTTTCCAGTGGCACTCCCAGAACTAAACCATCCAATCGTGCCACGTTGCCCTGCAAACATGCCACGATTTTCCAGACTTCAACATCAATTTTGAGACACATTTTCAACATTTCTCCACCTTGACTCTAAATTGATTTGGATGTCACCTTAACCGTCAACCACGTTTCTCCTTTTTCTTTTCCTTGCACAAGTTTACACCAAACTCTGTTCAACCACGGAACGTGTCCCGCTTCCTTGAAGATCTCCTTGCATCCAATAACCCTTGGTCTTTTAGGTAATCACACAAGCCATACCATAAATTCTTCAAACCTCGAAATGCCTTCCGTCCTCTTGAAGAACTCCCTTTCTCACAACTAGAGCACAACACACAAGGCCTCCATAGTTTTACCATTCCCGATGTCACCACCTCCACCTCAAGTCGAGCTTTCTCTACCTCAACTTCCAAATGCATACACACACTATGCTTTCACCTTGCAACTCCACCTCAAAGGTTGATCATGAGTATTATTCACACCGTCTCTCTAGGTTGACCTTGAGTATTCTTCCCACCGCCTCTCCAGGCTGATGTTGAGTGTTTAACATCTCTCTAGACGATCACCACTCTACAAGGCATCAATTCCAAGGTGAGAAACATCACCTTCTTCATCCTCCCAACAACACACCACCAAAGCACTCGCATCCTCATACTCCTCGGAAACAACTTACGCGAAGTTGTTATTGTCCTCCAGACAATCCCTCTTGAAGTGACCAAACTTATGTTACCGCTCTTTGAGCTTCCTCTGTTACCTCTACCTCCACCATTCCCTCTTGAAACACTTAGGCCTTCACTATTTTCATCCGCTCTCAAGTCCTTGGACTTGGTCAACTCCTTAGTTTTTAAAGCCGCTTGAACTTCTTCCAAGGTGACACTTCCTTATTTGCCATAGAGCATGGTATCCTTGAAGGATTCAAATGATCTCGGTAGAGCACACAACAAGAGTATAGCTTTGTCTTCATCCTCAAGATGCACCTCAATGTTCTCCAAATCATCAAGGATTTTGTTGAACCCAGTTAATTGCTCTGTTACAGTCTTTGACTCCACCATCTTGAATGAGTAGAGTTTTTGCTTTAGGAATTGCCTATGAGCCAAAGACTTTGTCATATACAAAGACTCCAACTTTGACCACATCGACACCGCGGTAGGTTCCTTCACGGCATCCGTCAAAACTTTTTCCCCGAGGCACAAGACAATGGCACTCCTAGCCTTGCCCACCATCTCGGTCTTCTCCGCTTGTGACATGGTGACCGGTAACGCACCTTCACCCTTCAAAGCTTTCTCACACTTTTGTTGTATCAACATCGTTTGCATCTTCACCTTCCATAATCCAAAATAGTTACTTCCGGTGAAATTTTCAATATCCCACTTTGAACCCATGGTACTCACTTCACCAATTCACTCATTTGCCCCACGGTGGGCGCCAATTGTTGTGAATTCGGACTCAAAAATTACACCAATGAAAACTATGATGTGTGGAGCAAAGGAACGTAATAACCAATATCAAAGTAACCACAAACATCAACAACAATAGAAAACCTAGATCTAATCAAGGAATCAAAGTGAAAAACACAAAACCACAAGCAAAAGATAAAAAGAGAAGAGAAACAAACACACCAAGAAATGTTTACCAAGTTCGGTCCAACTTGACCTACTCTAGGGGAGAGATTGAACTTTCCAATCCACTATCAATGAGTTCTTACAAAGAGATACAAAAAGGGTTACAAGAAATTAGATTCAACAAGCTCACAAAGAACAAACCCGAATTTCAAACCTTTTTTCCCAATCTCACCAAAGAACAAGACACTCAATGATTTTCACTCACCAAGGTGTTTACAATGTTTCCTAACCCAAGAGAACCCCTCAAGAAAAACCCTAATCAAAGTTCCTAAACCCTAAAGTTACCCCCTTTGATTTCCCAAGTTTCTCTCTCTTGAAGCTCTACCAAAAATATGAAGTATGAAGCCTTAAATAGTACCCAGACCCCGAGGAATCGTGCCACGTTTTCACCCATCGTGCCACAATGGAGCAGATAGCAGTACAATACTTGATCTTATCTTCTGCATTGTGCCACGTTGCTCCTGCATCGTTCCACGATTTTTCCAGTGGCACTCCTAGAACCGAACCATCGAATCGTGCTACGTTGCCCTGCAAACGTGCCACGATATTCCAGACTCCAACATCAATTTTGAGACACATTTTCAACATGACACACTAGACACAATATTTTATCACTCAATGCCACGATTTTAAACAACTACAAGGACATAGTTTAGATAAACACTAAAATAGATCACGTTAATTTCGTCGGATTGTATATTATGATAGAAAGTAGCGGATCTACGACCTTGGGTTAGGGGTGCAAAACATAACTGTAGAAAATAATTCAAAATTTTGAAGGATACATATGAATTTACTTAAAAATATAGATAAAAAATTGTGATGAAAAACATTTGCAGGAGCAAAACTTTCCTGAATTATTTTAAAGGGATTAAAAATAAAATTTGAGATATTTATATGACAAAAAACTTATTTTGACTTTTTTAATAATGTCTTTAATTATGCAACGTTGGTAACTAATTACTATTTTCCAAATATAAACATTAATTTATTGTTTTTATTAAATAATGTTTTATTTTATATGCAAAACATGTTCAATGTTTGCACCATACCCGTTGCAGATTTTATGTGTTTATATCTGCATAAATAAATTTGTGTATACATATATGAGAAAGTCAATATGATAAAATTTTGTAGACTCGTGAGTATTTTTAAAACATCAACATCAATGTAATGTTTCTATTAGTTAAATTTGTATTTTATATTTTAAAAACCGTTAAGTATTTGCACCACACTTGTTGAAGAATTTATATGCTTATATATACATCAGTAAATTTTATTGTACTGATATGTGATAGCCGATATGATAAAATTTTGAAAATTTGTGACTATTTTCAAAATATCAACACTAATATAGTGCTTCTATTAAATATTTTTTATTTTATATACAAAATATCGTTAAATATTTATTCCGCACTCATTCCAGATTTTATGTGCTTATATCTCAAAAATCAAATTTTATATATACCAATATGTAAAAGTTGATATGCATAAATTTTGAAAACTAATGATTATTTTAAAAGTATCAACATTAATTTTTTTAATGAAAAAATATCAACATTAATGTAGTGTTTCTATTGATTTTTTTATATGCAAATTAGTGAGATTAAGAGACTAAAAGATATGAGAATAAACTATTTTTCTATATTTATGGTCTAAAAGAGTAGAATAAAAAAAATCCTTATATTTATATAATAATACATTGTTTTTTCTTATTGTTAGCACATAAATTAAGGTGATTGTTAGTAGATATTATCCATAGCTGCATAGTTTTAAAGAGAAGATACATATTGTTATTGTTTGTTGAAATATTGTTAGCAGATATTATCATATATCTATACTATATATAAAAAAAAACTACCCCTTTCAGCACTTTTGGGCTGAATTTTTCTTTCCAAAAATACTCTCAATTTTCAATATAAATAACACATGTGACAAATAAATAAGAATAAATTTAAATATTAAAACAAATGTAACAAACACGATATGAATATATATTTTTTGTTTTTTTTTCCTTTATCACTAAAAAAGTGTAACAAACTAGATGAGTATATTTATACTTACTTTTTCATCATTCCAATTATACTCTTAAACAACTTTTTATATAATAAAATTATTGTTGGTGTCATCAAAGAAAGAATTTAGATTATATATTTTTTTGTTATATTGTCGGTGTCATTGAAATAGATAATCATTAGTATAATTTTTTATAACTTGAAAGCAACAAACAAGTATATTTTTTTTAGTTTTAATCGAAACCAAAATTTCATAAAAAAAAAAAACACCGTTCATAATTTTTAAATGTTAGCGCAATAAAAAGAGTGGAAAGACAGACACGTGAGTGCCCGTCTTTTCGCTAGTAGCTCCATAGTTTTTTTTTTAGGAACATAGCTCCGCAGTTTTAAACTTTGGAATACATCTGTGGCTTATATTATGCCAATTTTTTTTAGGGAATTAGTTATACTCAAAATTGGATAAGAAGGGTTTTTTTTTTTAATTGTAAATAGGAAATTAGTTTCACCCAAAATCAGATAAGAAGTTTTTTTTTATAAATATTTTATAAAGGAATTAGTTACGGTCAAAACCAAATAAGATGAGTTTGTGTTTATTAATTTAAAATTTTGGGAAATGACCATTGAGCATATAAATTCAAGGAAATCATGAGTTTAAAAAAGGACAATTAAAGAAATTTACTTAACTTTAATTTTCATATATCGAAATTGGAACGTACAGAACGTACCCTCGCCGCCTCCTAAAATCAAGCCTCCTCGCTGTCGTTCAAACTCAACCTCCTCCCAAATCCAAACACTGTACCCAACTTCTCTCTAACACAGTACCCACCGCCTTCATCTCCCCTCCTCCACTCTGTCCTGTTACGATGTAGAAGCTGTAACTGGTGGTGCGACGAATGGCGTCGGCCCTCCGCACCACCATCTTTTCTCGATCCGGTGCTGTTTCATCTCGCCAGTGGTTCTCGTTTGAAACGAATTTGGATCCCGCGATCTCAAACGTGTCGGTGCCTCTCTCCCGCTCCTTCTTCGTCTGTTCTGCTGGGTTATGGCGGTGGTCGAAGCTGTTCGGGTCGTTTCTAAGAATCCGGGTCTGGGTTTGTTTGATTTGACTCGGATTTGTTCTTATGGATCTTCAAAAGGTTTTGCCCGAAAGGGCTCAGATTAGTTTTCTACGCCCGAATTGTTATGGGCGGTCAGCGCTGTATTACTCCTCCAAGACCATGGTTGTGCTTCGTAACATGTCTTCTAGTCTAGAAATGGTCATGCACTTGTTGTCTGTTGTTGCTGCGAATGGTGGGTTTGGGTGTTACCGTGTTGGCGGTGCTCATGGTGCTCAGACCCGTTGATTGACCATCCCTCGATCTGGCATTCAACTGGTTTTGAGTTGCTTTCTATTGGATTGGCTATAGATGGCCGTGTAGCTCTCTATCGCAGCATAGTGGGTCGTGGGTGTGGGGTTCTTATTTGTGCCGGCGGTAGAATCTTTCACCTGCACAAAGTTTGGCTCTATATAAATTGGGGGAGATTTCAAAATCCTCATCACTCAACCTGATGTTGGACTGTTTGGCTTGAAAGAGATGTTATGCTTGTTGCTGTTGTGATGTTGGACTGTTTGGCTCGAAAGAGATGTTATGCTTGTTGCTGTTGCAAGGAGTTGTTGGTTCTTGGATCCATTCTGTGTTGATGGTATGTCCATACACCGCAAGTTAGACAATTCACCAGTGTTGTTTTTATTTCTTTGTATTATCCGATTGGGTTGGCATACATCCTGTGGATTGACTGAGTTAAGGTTTATGTCCGCCTAGTTCTTTTTTTTTTTTTCTTTTTCTTTTCTTTTTTTAATAATATATATGAGCACCTGCGATAACTAGAATCAAGACATTCCAACTTTTTGGAATATTTTCTATTCCTTTTTTATGTGACTCTTGCCTTATCAAATTTCTTTTTCTTCATATATCGTTAGGAGAAGAGGTGGTAACATTTTTAGGCAATGTAAAGAAACAATAAATATACCATTAATATTTAAAAAAATAAAAATAAATAAACACTTAATATATTGGCAAAAATATCTTACCCTCCAAGTTGTTGTTTGCAAGAAACAAAAGTTGAAGCTTGGTCAATTTTCCAATGTCAATTGGAATACGTCCTTTGTCAAAATTATTGTCCGATAGTTCCAAATCCTCCAAATCTTTGCAATAACGCCAAACATTTGGCATCTCACCAGAAAAATCATTATTATAAAGACGGAGTAATTTAAGGTTTGGAAGCCCTTGACAAACATTTGTTGGAAGAATGCCAGTCAGATTATTATCACCAAGAGATAAGTGTTGCAACGATGACTCGTTGAACATTAATACGCTGCCTGTGAGCAAATTAATTTTAAGGTCCAATAATCTCAATTGGTTAAGTTCACTGATTCCTTTTGGAATTTCTCCTTTGGTTCAATACATATAGACATAGGAAAGACATTAATTAGGATGATTCATATATTAGTTACAATGTCATGCACATACACCCCCTCAAAAAAAAAAGAAGCAATACCCATATACTTTAAAAAAAAAAGTAATGCACAAAAATTTATACAAGATTATTAAAACACCACTATTTTTTGGGTTAATTATTGAAATTTACCCTGTAATATATGCGAAGTCTGAAAAATGACCCTGTAAAATAAAAAACATATTCTAACCCGTTAATTTGAGATTCTTATTATTTTTGACCATATAATATAGTTGAAGTCCAAAAAAGCTACTTAGATGTTGATTTTTTTCATGATTTTTCTAAGGAATGTTTAGGACGTTAAAATATGAATTTACACAAAAAAAATAGAATTTTTCAAATAAGGACGAATTAATTATGAATTTTTAAAGCGCAAAAAACTCAAAAAACAAAACCACGAAAACCATAACCTAGAAATCGAATTTCGAGCTGAATGTTTGCAGACACATCCATAGAAATACATAAAAAGGATCTGCAAAGTTTCGTAGTATTTCAAAGGGGTTTCAATTTATTTTCATTTTTCAACCAAAACGTGCAAAATTGCAATTTTGTTCCGAGTAAGCGTATACCCACAGGTCAAATTCTATTCTCTAATTTTGTAGGCATGGCTAGGACATCATAAGAACCTTCACCATGAAATTTTGGAGTTTTTAAACGAGATATGAATTAATTATGAATTGTTTAAAAAATTCATAATTATGGGAAATAAAAATTTATAATAAATCCATTCTTAGTCTGAAAAATCTTTTTTTTTTTGTGCAAAGCCATGTTTAACATCCTAAAGATGCTTGAAAAAAATCATGAAAAAATTCAATCTCTATATCACTTTTTTGGACCACGTGTATGTTATAGGGTCAAAAATAAGAATAATCTCAAATTACAGGGTTAAAATATGTATTTTTTATTTTACTGGTTCATTTTTCAGACATCGCGTATTTTACATGGTCAATTTAAACAATTAACCCCTTTTTTTTTGTAAAAAACTTACGTACAATTCCTTAGGTGCTTTTCGTATAGTTCTTAACTAAATTCACCATGATTTCCTTAAATCCATAATTTTCTCAAAGTTTGTTATCTCTAAAAAAATTGTATTTTTAGTTAAGAACCATACGAAAAGCACCTAAGGAATTGTCCCTAAGTTTTGTCCTTTTTTTTTACAACTAATTTTTTTTAAGGAAACACCGCTAATTTTATTAAACACTCTTGTTTTTTTTATAAGGGAAACACCACTAATTTTGTATATCTAAATAAATATTGCTTGATTAAATTTAGGTTAAAAAAAAAGTCTAGATACAACATACATTATTTATTCTCAAAAAAAATGCATTATTTATATACATGATTGTAGCTTTTAATCAAACAGTGAAAATTTTAGGTTTAATTACAATTTTGATCTACCTATTTTAACAAATCCGCAATTTGATTCTCCTATTTTTAGTTCTACAATTTTAGTTCCTATTTTATTCAAAATTGAGACATTTAATCCCACCCATCAAATAAAGTTAATTAAACTCAATCATGCATGTTATGATTTTTTTTTAACAAGACAAAATAAAATAAATTAACAACGAAACCAAATATGATTCTAACATGCATGTTTTATGATGTAATGGTGTGAGTATATTATACCCGATAAGGAGTTATTTGCTAATTGAATTTCTTCAAGTGAAGACATGTTGTAAATTGTTGTTGGTATGGTTCCAGACAGCAACCTGTTATTTCTAAGATTCAAAATCCTCAACCGACGAAGTTGACCAATGGCATGTGGTATGGTTCCTTTTATGAGATTTGAGCTCAAACTTAGATACTCTAACATTGACAAATTGGATATAGATTGAGGAATAAATCCAACAATATTATTATAGCCAATATCCAATTGTTGAAGTTTTGATAACTCCCCTATACTTAAAGGAATTTCTCCAAAAAAACCATTGTAGCTCAAATTCAACAATTTCAATCTTTTCAACTGAAGTAACTCATGTGGTAACTCACCATGGAAACTATTGCCTTGTAAATCAAGAACAACAAGGAAAGAGAGATTTCCCAATTGAGGAGAAATGATACCTTCAAGGCCCATGTTACTAAGCTTCAATGCCTTTACTCTTCCATGGTGTTCATCACAAGTGACACCAACCCAATTGCATGAAGAGAAAGAAGAAGTAGAAGAGGAAATTGACCAATTACTAAGAATATGATAAGGATCAAAGGTAATTGAGGATTTGAATGCCAGAAGTGAAAATTCATCGGTGGTTATGTTTTTTTCACTACTCACAGCTAAGCAAGTGAAGAAATAATAAGTAGAGAGAATATAGAGCCAAGAGTGAAAAGAGTATAACTTGGCCATTTTCATAGGATGCATGAGAGTCTAAGCACCGAGGGGGGTATTTATAGTAAGTGTCATGTTAACAAGTGTCTTCGAGACACTAATTAAGCAATTAAAAATAGAAAGAAAATATAAAGTTAACAGTAAAAACACTACTATGATACCTTAACTAATGTCACAGGGCACTAGTTAGCATTTTACGATTGTTGTTTGTCTTGTAAGTACAAAACATTTAATTTGTCACCATTTATTATTGGTTGTTACTTCCTCTATCTTATTTTAATTGTAGTTTTAGAGTTGTGTACAATTCTAATGAAAATGATTAGTTAAGTCGATTTTAATAGTAAAATTAGTATTATTTACTTTCTTAAAAAAAAGAGTAAATTACACTCCCCTCCCTTTAAAGATGTTAGAATTACACTCCTCTTTCATCTTATGTTAAAATATACACTCTCATCCCTTGAAAAGTAAAATTAATACTCTCCTCCTTTATAAGATGCTTGAATTACAACCTCCTCCGTTAATAATTAAATATGCACTACACTTTAATCTATTTTAACATAAATAAATATTTTTATGATATATATTAATTTTGAACAACCATTTAAGAAAAATTAATTCAATTCTTTATAATTTAAATGTCAATGATAATTAAATTTAAATATTTTGCTATTGATTTTATAATTTATAGGATAAAATTAACTTTTAAATAACCATGCTTTATTGTCTTTAGTAATTTTTCACATATTTTAATTTTATTTTGGGTTGTTTCATATTTTATAATAGGGTTTAAAACTACATGTTAATGAAATTGTGAATAAAAAACAGCGAAAAATATGTATTCCATTTTTTATTATATTAAAGTAGACTTCCAATACTATTTTTTTCGAATTGTGTTATATTATTATTATTTTGCTAGATTATTAGAAATAAAAAAAAATATTAAGGGAGTAAAGTGTAGATTTTAACATGGGAGGGGAGGATAATATAATTAAAGCTTCTCTTGGGGGAGGGGAATGAAAAGTTTTCTAATATGTTTCGAATAAGAGGAGAGGATCACCCCCAACTGTCACGATGTAACAAATGAGATGGTGATGCGAGGATCGGCGATGGCCATCCGCATCACTGAGTCACCAGATCTACCGGGATCTCTTTACTGACGGGTTTGGTTTTTGTGGGTTGCGGCTCGCGGTGGCTCTGTTATATCCGGTGACAATGGACTGAGCTCTTGCTTGCCTCCTCCTGATTTCCTTCTGCGGTACAAGCCACGGTCACCTCCCAACCTTCTCCGGTAGTCTTTTTGGCCGCCGTCAACTTTAAGGTCCGTTAAGGGTTGTGATGTGGTACTGTACTCGGTTTTCTGGGTGGTTTTTTCCACTGTCGGATGGACTGTGTTTTTTGATATCAGTCGCGGTTTCAACGTCGGTGGTTTTGGTGTGACTGTATCTGGGTTTTCTTAGAAATTTGGATCGGTTCTTGATGCTCTGGGTGGCTGGTATGTCTAACTTGAATCTTTAATTCTTTTTCCGAGTTGTTGAGCCCTGCAGGATTCATGGTTCGTTATACTGACACCGCACCGGTCTCTTTGTAATTTATGATTTTCTTGAATCCTTGTCATTCTCTATGTTTGATTGGGACTGTTGGACTCGAAAGAGTCGTTATACTTTTTGTCGTTTTTGCAGGGAGTTGTGGGTCTTAGATTTGCACTGTGTTGACGGTTTGTCCATACGCCATTTTAAGATTCACCATTCTTGTTGTTTGGTCTGTACAGTGGGGCTCGAAAGGGTCGTTAAGCTTGCTGTCATTGTTGCAGGGAGTTGAGGTACATGAACCGGCTCAAAGTTGATTGAAGGTTCAATCACCGCATCGAAGACCTTTAATTCGTTTTATGATTAATTATAGGTTGATACATACACTTGTGTGTTGTTTTCATTTTTGTATCACCCGTTTGGGGTTGACCTACACTCTTGTGTAGTTTACTGGGTTAGGTTTATGTCCCCCCAGTTTTTATGTAACTTTTTCCCTTTTTTTAATAATACTTATGAGCATTGAACAAAAATTAGAGTCGGGTACCAACTTAGTTGGAAGCCACTCTTTTTTTATGTCATTTTGCTCTTGCCTTAGAAAAAAGAATAAGAGGAGAGGAGAGTGTATATTTTAACATAAGAGGAGAGGGGAACGTAATTCAAGCATCTTTGAGGGGAGGGGAGGGGAATGTAATTTACTCTAAAAAAAAATTAGTATATGTGATTGTAACTTTTAATCAAACGGTGAATATTTAGGCTTAATTGATGTATACAATATATTTTGACGGTAACATTAAAATAAATTAATAAATCTTACTTTGAGAAATTCCTGAGCAAAAGTATTTTATATATTGAGAAAGTAAATTGATATTTATTTCAAACGAAATTTTAGAGAGATTATTTTTCTTCTCTGAAAAGGCTAATAAATGCCTTATCCTTTAAGCATACATGGTAGTCTAAATAGTAAATTTTCATAGAAAATATATATAACTTTTTCAATAATTAACTTTTTAATTTGAAATTTGGTTAAATAAACTTTTTGATTTGAAATTTTGTTTTACTCAATTAATTTGGGCGTTAACGTTGATCTGAAGTATTACAATCACTTAGATTTTATTATATCATTTGTAGGCATTTTGCCGTTGTATGCTATTAATTTGTGTGTTTTGAGATTGTTTGTAGATTTATCATTTACATTTTTAGCGAGTTTAAATATGTGGTTGTATCTGATATCAATTTGAATGAATGAACATTGTTTTGGTTTTGTCAAAAAAATTGCTTATATTTATGAACTCCTTTTCTTTTCTTAATTGTTTACAATTTTTGACAAAACAGTCTAATTCACTTTAATTCTGAATATGGCTTCATGGTGCAGGGTGTAGACTGGACGTTGGAGGCGAGAACAAACAAATAAGAGAGTTTTTGAAGTTGGGATAACACACAATACTATTCTTTGTCTTAACGTGAAAAGAACCACATATTAAAGATTGGGAAGACGTAGGAGTTGGGGAATGCATAGAGTCCAAAATATGTAAGAATCAGACTTATCGTGAATATGGCTTCATGCAGCAGAGTCTAGACTTGACTTGGTGTTGAGAAGCCGGGTAATGGGGGGCGAAACAAACGTCTTTTGGGCGTTATTTTAACTTTGATTCTGGACTCATAAATAAGTGAGATTTTATGATGAAGCTGGCATAATACACAATATATTTTGTCTCAACTTGAAAGGAACCGCATAATTAGAGATTGGGAAAACGTAGAAGTTGGGGAATTTATAGAGTCATGGAGACTAACTGAGGATGGGAAATGATTTTGTATTCATTTTAAAGAAGTATTATATATATTTAATGTGTAATTTTACATAATAAAGTGTACTTTCGATTTTATTAAAAAAAAGGTGTACTTTCATTAGTAATTACTTTAGAAAAATGATCACTTCAAAATAATCATAATCCTAATTATTATTTCAAAAAGACTTAATTTTTAGGTTATACAAATGTGAATTTTTTTTTACGTATTATATCTAAAATCTATTTTTATATATAAAAAAGGTTATACAATTTTTATGGTAATCAAACCACATTAATTAGGTATTTGAACTTCGCCAACAAAGGTTCAATTTCTCTTTTGAATCGGATAAACTACAAAGCTTATCTTATGAACAATTAAATTGTGGTTAGCTCATTCATCGACAAAGGTTCTACATCTTTTCTGAATGAGACAAGCTACAATGAGCTTAACTTTTGATTAGTAAAACTTTGGTAGTTCATACATCGACAAAGGTTCAACCTTTCGTGAATCATATGAACTATAGTGATACTTAACTTGTGCTATTATATCTAAAGAAAATATTCAAAGTTTAAAATTATATACATGATTAATACTTATACATGTGTAACCCTAAATTTAATTATTTTGTTTACTATATATATAATAGATAAATATAATTGTTTAGGATGGTTTTTGGTTAACAGTGAAGCATGTCAAACCGAATCATAAATGAATGTTTAAGCAGTGTGATCATTGGATCTTAGCCAAGTTAATTGGTAACTTGTGAGACCTTACGTGTGTGCGCGCGGATTTTTATAAAGTTCTTGACTCGAATAATAGTTTTTGTGGGAGTTACGTAATTTCAAAGAACAAACGAAGATACCTAGACGAAAATAAAATTGTGAGGAAATCAAAGACAATGATGCATATTACTGAAGATAAAATGACAAGGAACATATATTGACTTGAATTTAGAGAAAAGTTTAAAATGACATGACATAAATTGTACAAAATCTAAAGTTTTCTGAAAAGTAAATGACTCGAAATAGAAATGCTTGAAAGGTTAAAGGACTTGGAATTAAATTGCTTGAAAATAAATTGCGAAGAAACATAAAATTTTTATCCCAAATTGTAAATTGCATGGAACTTAAAGAAAATTAAAGATATTATGGGAAGGCACACTTAGATCTTGAGAACTTGAAACCGTTTTAAATTTATGAGTCGTTAAGCTTCAGAATGCAAGTGTATGACGATTACTATTTATAGAGAAAGAGAACTAGGTAACGCCTCGGTCGCTAGTGTCATACAAATATGGTATGCAGATTTGACAAAATATGAACCTTTACAATTACATAAAACTTTATTAAAAAATGAGTTACACTCACCTGATGTTGGGTTTTACTGCAGATGATGCGATGAAAGAGGTGCAAAAACAGTGTGGTGCGTATGTCAGTTACACTCACCTGAAGAGGTGTTATGAAAGACTGTTGAATATGTGTAATCAGTTGGAGGAGCCTGCATCAAACGAGGACGACGAGGAGGAGGAGCAGTGTCTTGTTAGGACCGCCTGCATTAAGGCGTTTTTGTTGCTCTTGGTTGACTACACCATTTTTGCCAACAAGAACAGCAGAAGCGTTAGTATGATATGACTACTTGCGCTTCAGGACTTGGACAGGTTGGGCGACTAGTCATGGGGCAGGATGGCACTTGCTTACCTATATGAGCAACTTTCTCTTACCTCCGACTCAGCTGTTAAAGGCATTGGTGGTTACATGACCTTGCTTGAGGTAATATGTTTTTTCTTCTTTTTTTAGTGGATCATAAATGTACATTTGTTTCTATGATACTTCAAGAAGATTCTTCTAAGGAGGCTAGAGCCAGAGTACGACCGTGCTGGCCCGCTTGTGGGTAAATGGAAACCCCCTAGGGTCTATTCTGATGTTGGACACTAAAAAGGTCGTACGAGGCTCGGCGAGACCTGATGCCTTTTCAGGACATATGATGGTATTGATGTATTTCTATGAAAATTCAACATAACTATTTTTAAGTGAGCCTAAATGTTATGGTTTGGTCCCAAACTCCGAAACTTGATTAATAGGAGTTTAATTAAGATGTATCGGAGCAATTAATCTATAATATGATGGAAGTGGACTTGAACTTTGTGGAAATGTCAAAATAGTCAATTTTACAGAAATAGACGAACTTTGTTAAAAATGAGTTTTAAGACCGTTTAACTTGCAAATTATTTTGTGATCATGTTAATATGATAAAATGAGAATGAAACAATGGTTTTTAGGTGTTTGATATGATGATTATCATGTTGTGACTATATGTCTTCTCTTATGTGAAATTTGTGTTACAAGACTAAGTTGTTTAATTGCGGTGATAAATAATTGTTGATGATGACTGATGACGATTTGTTGATGATGTTTGATGATTATTATGTTGATGATTATAATGTTGATGATTTATTTTTGGTGATGAATTCTTACATGCAAAATGTTGACAGATGAATGCATGTATGAAAATTGTTGATGATAAAGGTGATGATTTGGTGTATGAACGTATGCATTGTTGAGTCATATGAATTCATAAATATTGAGTCGGATATTTATATCCATATTGGTGACGACGAATACTTTTGTATTTATGTTGGTGATGACCGAATGTTTTGCATTCATTTTGGTGACGAAATATTGGTGATGGCTATGATACAGATGTATCTTGAGGTGACGGCCTTGGTGATGACCGGTACCACATGCATATAGAGTCGTGTTTAGGCGCATTGCATAACTTGACATGTATCATACTTGCTTATGTGCTTGGTGATTATGTGCATTGGTGAATGTTGTGACTATATGACTATGTGAATTATGTGGTGATGTGTACATGATGATACTTGTTATTCTTGGTGATACTTGTATACTTGGTGAATTTAATTTATGTTGATTACCTTGCATATACTTTTGAAAATGATAAATCGTATTTGTTGACATGATTATCCAAGAGTTTTTGTGATTTATATGATTGATGTTGTTAAGTAATGAGTCTTGATGATGATTTGATTAATGAATGAATATGCTATGATGGAAATATGATATTATGAATTTAATTGTCAATGATGTGTTGATCTTTTGATGTTGGAATGATGACGAATTATGAACTGGGTGTTATGAATAGATTGATGATATATTCACATGTTGTTAGTATTCTAGGATGATGACATGTATATGTGTATATGTGGTAACCTAAATCCTTGAATGTTTATGTTTAATTATATTTTATTTATGGAATTGTATCTAACCCCCAATTGTCGTTCGGTTGACCGTCTGCCTATTTGTTATGAATGGGTAGACGGCGTACAGGATTAGTTTGCTTTGCTTGCTTGGTGAGTTGCTTGAGGATGGCAGGAGCTTCCTCTGTTATCTACTTTGGAAGTCTCAGTGTAGGGCTCTGATTGGGGTGTCGGTCTTTTGTTTTCTTTTGACTTTTATGTTGATGAGATTTTTACTCAGTATGTTGAGACTATGTATTTTATTTGGTGATGTATTTATGATGCATGTGACATGACTATGCTATGGAGAATTTGTTTAACTGTTTTTTAGATGTTATGAGATTATTCCAATGTGAGTTTTGAAAAATTATTTATGCATGTTTTGAGATTTGTTGAAGAAGTAACATCTATTCTTGAATATTTGTATTATCCGCGTGTTTTATCGCTTTAGAGGATTAGAGTGTTACATGAGTCATAGTCCACAGGAGGAGTATGATCTTGTTCTAGCGTTTTTAGGACATTTGTATATTTTTAGATGTTTTTGAGACATTTTGGGGGATTTTGATGTAATATATTTACACTTGCGCCTTTGCGCATTTTTATGACATTTTGATTACTTTATCGGTTTTTAATTTTGCGTAAATTTTTGTTTTATTATGCGTATGTTAATTATTAATGAATGAATGATTGTGAATGAATGATGAAAACATGGATACAAATGATGGAATGGATGTACGGAAGTATGAATGAATGAAAGAAATTAGGGAAAAATGTCATTTCTGCTATTCTGGAACTTAACATAGGCCCTGTGTGAGTTAGCTCACGCGGACCTATAATCATCGTGAGTTAACTCACGCCGCGTTTAACGCCTGCGTGACTTAAGTCACACTAAGGGTATTTTCTTCAGTTTGGATGAGAGTGAGCAATTTTTTATGGGAGAAGAGCAAAATTCAAATTTGTTTAGCTTGAGTCAGAGATGGAAAGCAGCTAGGATGATGGCAAAGAGGTCCAATTTCATGGCATGTGCTACTATTTGGTGATTGGATATGTGTTGTTTGTCCAACCTTCGTCATATATCAACTTTGTGTTTTTTTCTTCTCCATGTAATTATTTCATCCTCTTACAATACCTTTTTGTGTGTTTTATAGTAGTCACCTACTTATCAATTTGTTCATGTTTTGAGAATTACAACCAACTTAAATGTGATGCAATTGGATTATCTTAGTTTTAATCTATTGGGAGATGTAAATGGATTTCAGTACCTCAGAGGGATTAGTGTAAGCTCTCAACCTTATAATACCACCTGAGTTTAAATGTAATGAAAGTGAGAAGCTTATACCAATGATCACTTGAACTTGGATGTAAATATAGTTGTTTAGTGCAAATTGTTTTATTTACAATTCTTTTTTTGTTGTTAAAATTATGCTTACTTGTGTGATGAAATGGGTTGTCAATATCTAATGGAACACTATGAGTGTTAATGTGTGAATTAAAAAATTCTCATGTCAATTATCCCATTGAGTGATCATTTATGAGGAGAGATTATGTCATTGATTTTGTAGCGGTCAACTAATTCTAACTATTGGATTTGTAACTTATCTTTGGCTCCTCACCTATAAATAGAGCTCTTATTCCTCACTTCTACTTACCCCAAAAAGTTCTCTTGAGTTGTCAAAGAACTTTTCTCTCTTCTCCCTCCTTTAGCTTGTGTTGACGAGCTATTCTTTTCTTCTCCCTCCTTTTCTGTCCCATCGGATTTACAGAGTGTTCTTAAAACCATAGTCCCTTTCGATATATATTGTTCCTTCGAAAATAAGAATGATCTTAATAATATAGTCCCTTTCAATTCATAAGAGTATTCTTAAGATCATAGTCTCTTTCGAGACATATTGTCCCTTCAGAAATAAGAATGATCTTAAGAATATAGTCCATTTCTATATTTTATGCCCTTGGAGAAGTAAGAGGTTAGAATGGTGGAAACACCATATTAGAGTGGTCTCAGTGTCATAATAGAATGGTAGAAATACCATATTGGAGTGGTCTTAGCACCATATTTAAAGGTGTATTTCTAAAACTGATCCTATAGTGCAATAAGACTCTGATACAGTTGTAGTTGGGTTGTTTTATCTTGGGGGCGTCATGGTTGATAGTCTGTTTGCACAATTTTGGGCAGTGCCACGAAACGTCTTAAAGAGAGTAACCTAGTTCGCGACTCAACATAGTAATCTCTTCGGTGACAGAAAATATTTTTAACTAATTTTGACTATTGTTCCAACAATTTTAAGACGTATCCTTCTGCCATATCGACCGAAGAAATTACTAGTTTGTTGTCTGTAAACTACAACAAGGATAAAAAAGGCTATAGAAATACTCTGACTAAAAGAACAAGATAAATTGTAAGAACAAGTTTAGCGCTGCGTTACAGGCTTACCTGAATGGATAGTAATTCATTGTTATGAATACTAAAGATCAACCTTTTGGTAGATTAAGTGAGTGACTTTTTTGTCTAAGAAATTTCTATGAAGGAAATTAATTTCTATTAAGGAAATTAAATTGTGCATAAAGTCTTTGGTAGAAATTAAAGTTTCTTCTAATTTCTAATTATCGAAATAGCTTTGCATGCAATTATTTTTTCTTGTAATTAAGGAAATTTCAATGAACCTTTTGCCTATCGTTTTAAACTTTTTGCCTGCGAAGAAAATTCTTTTGGACTAGTTTGAAGTTACACCATTTAAAGGCAATTTGATTTATATTCAATGTTGTTAATGAATGACTCCAAATTATTGACTTTACAAAATGGAATTGAAGCATATGATTTCTTTTGGTTTATGGAATTCAATGCCAAATATCATGCATTGAATTGTATAATAAAAATAAAATAATTACATGGTATTTGTTTTTGCACTTTGCAATTCATATTTGTCATTTTCAAGATTATATCGTAGAATGAGATGTGTTGTATTTTTTATAGAAAAAATAAATATGACTTTTTGTACTCAAGTTAAGAATAACCAAGCAGTCGATAAATTAATATTTAGATAATCTATATATTTAGATTTAATTTATTATGATGATTGCGACCTTGATGGTAACTTGACTAGATATGAAAAGATATTTTATCACTTTCATTGATAACTATTTAGACTATGCATTGGTATATCTCATGAGAAATAAAAGTGGTGCGCTTGACAAGTTCAAAGTTTTTTGTAACTGAAATTGAAAATTAATTCAATAAGGAAATCAAGTGATTTTGTAGTGATAGAGGCACAAAAACATAATTCCCATAGTTCAATGAGTTTTTATAAACAACACGAAATTATTCATGAAACATCCGTATCTTACTCTCATAGAATGAAATTAACGGTAAAGCAGAATAAAACATTTACCGCGTCAGTTGTAGCTATCATGCTTAATTTTGGCACCGCATCTCATTAGTGGGGGGAATATTTTATTGATTATTTGGTATGTGCTAAATAGAGTGCCTAAATAAAGAACAAAATTTCTCATGAAATTTTGAAGAAAAGATAATATATCTTGTCTTATTTGTTGAACTTTGGATCGTCTAATCTATCTTCACATTCCATATCCCAAGAGAGTAAATCTCACTAGTAGAGCCTATGAATGTCTATTCATTGGGTATGATATTAACAGGAAAGCATATAGGTTTTATGACCTAAATGCTAATGTGATCATAAAATACGATGATTAAATTCTCCTTTAAATTAAGAAAGTAGTGGGGGTTCTAGTGGGGCATTGCAACTTATCACAATCCAGCGATCAGAAGCAGTGATGAGAACATCGAATCAGATGTAACAGAACCTCGAAGAGATAAGAAAGCACTAGTTGCTAAGAAGTATTGACCTGATTACATGGTCTATACATTAGAAGATGATCCAACTTGCCTTCAAGAAGTGTTGTCTTCCTTGAATGTTGACTTATGGAATGAAGCCATAAAAGATGAGATGGATTCTATAGAGTCTAACAAGACCTAGTATTTCGTAGACTTGCCTTTTGATTGCAATCCAATATGTTGTAAATGGATTTTAAAAAATAAAACCCAATGAAACTGTTGATAAATACAAGGCTCGCCTTGTAGCCAAGGATTTTAGACAAAGAAACAAATATAGATTTCTTTGACACCTTTTCTTCAGTCACCAGGATAACATGACTTAATTGATCTGCCGGTCCCTTAACTTATTTCCTTTATTCAATTTGGTCTCATAAGTCTTAACTTTCTCAAACACGTCCCTTAACTTATTTCTTTTATTCAATTGGTCCAATTTTGATAATTTTAATCCCCTTAAAAAAAGAGACCGTTGGATTACAGAGGTCTATCAGATTTTATAGTGTATCACCAACACCTAATTTATTTACTTTCTTCATCTTCTTCCCTCATTTTCATCTGCATTCATCCTTCATCAATATTCATCAATAAAACCCAAAGAAAAAAAAATTAAACCTACTATTTAATCACTGAACCACCATCATTTTCATCTTCATCTATCATCATCAACACAAAACCAAGCAACAAAAAAAAATTTATACCCAAAACTCAAACCAAAACAACTAAAATTCATCATCCAACAACATATTCAAAATCTTTAAGTAAATCCTGTCTGTTTTTATCATCACTGGCAGCAACAACAACAACAATTTGTTCATCAACAACAACTACTTCTAGGTCTTATTCTAATATTTTTTCCAAGAACAACATGGCTACAACGCACAATTTTTTATTTGAAAGCAACACAAGGGGTTATTCATACTACATCCTGATGACTACTCATCCTTATTGTTCAACATGCTCATTCATCCAAATTGATTGCCATATTTCTTCATCAATTTCAACAACAACGTCTTCTACAGGAGCTGTAACAACAATAGCCTTAACAGTAGAATCTTCATTAATCAATCGCTAATCACTTACATATTCATCAATGTCATAAATTAAAAACCCAGAAATAAAAAATAAAAAAAACCAAACCCCCTCTTCATCAATCTCTATTCTAAATCAAACACAAAAAATCAAATCATCATCATTTCGTTATACACAGTGGAGTATACAAGAATCAACAATTACATAAAACAATCTTTTAAAATTGACAAATCTTCTCACCTAATTCTCTTCTCTTGTTCCTTTCATCTCAAACACCATACCCTCCATCTCAAATCACCGCCATCACTGTTTGTCTCAGCTTCAGGAGCTGCAACACCCACAACCTCAATTAAAATTGACAAAACCGCAATCTCTGCTACTCCCTCACAGGTTCTTCCTTTTCGGGTTGGGCATGATTCTGACCTTCATCGATTGGAAGGGAAGGGAATCTAGAAGAGGCGAAGGGGTTGTTTGCTGATATGAAGAAAAGGGGATTTAGGGTTAATTCGGCTTTGGAGATTGCGAAGGATTGCATATGGAAAGGTTGGGTTTTGAATATTACTACGATGAAGAAGGTTGTGAATGGAAGTTTTGGTGTTTCGAAGGTTGATGAAGCAAACGAGCTTATTGAGGAAATCAAGGAGATGGTTAGTGATGAACCGTGCACATGTGAAAAATGAATTAGAGAGTGGGGATAAGAATATAGAATGCCATCATTTTGTGTTTTTGGGTTTGATTTTGATTTTTAATTTTGATTATGATTTTGAGTTTTGAATCTGGGTTTTTAAGGTGTTGGAATTGAATCTGGGTTTTTTTATTTTATTTTATGAAGATGATTGAAGGATGAATGAAGATGAAGATGGTGAAAGAAAAAGGAGAAAGTAAATAAATTAGGTGTTGGTGATACACTATAAAATCTGATAGAACTCCGTAATCCAACGGTCTCTTTTTTTAGGGGATTAAAATTATCAAAATTGGACCAAATTGAATAAAAAAAAAAGGTTAAGGGACGTGTTTGAGAAAGTTAAGACTTATGAGATCGAATTGAATAAAAGAAATAAGTTAAGGGACCGGCAGATCAATTAAGCCGGATAACATCCATAAGGGTACTGATTGATCTTGATGCCATTCATAATTTAGAAGTACACCACATGGATGTTAAAATTGCTTTTTTAAAAGGGTGAACTTGAAGAAGAAATATATATGGAACAATGTAACGCCCTATTTATTTATTTGATTATTTTGGTTGAGTTTAGAGTCCTTTATATGACTTATATGATTTATGTTGATAAGTGACATGTTGTTGTGTATTAATAATTTATTAAGTGGCTTTATTTTATTATTTAGTAGGATAAGTTGGAAATTAGAATAATTAGACTTGAAGGGGGCTGAATTAGAATTAATTGGAAATAAGTGGAGTTAATTAGAAATCTGTTGAGGTTAAGAAATATAAAAAAAAACTAAGAGTCAGACAAGTTTAGGTTTAACAAAGCTTTTGGAAGAAAAGAGGAGAACCAAGAGAAGAAGAGAACCAAGGGAAGGGAGAGCTTGTAGAATCTTGTAATCACCTAATCTAAGGTAAGGATGGGACTATCATTCTCTAATCTTAGGTTATATAATTCTGAAATTGAATTTAGCATGTAGTTGTTGTTGTTGTTGTTTTGTGAATTTGGGAATTAGGTTTTGGGGTAAAAATTGGTTGTAATAGAGTAGAAAATCCATTGAATTCGTGTATAATTGATGTTCAGGTTGTAGAATTATCACAGGTTGAGTTCTCTATCAAATTTGGGATTGGGGTAGATGAAAATTGAGTTTTTGGGGTGAAAAATCGTTCTTCCCGACATAAGTCTGTTATGACTCGCCACAACGCGTAATCTGCTCGCCACGGCGAGCTGTATCGTGACACAGAGCAGTGTTTGCTCGCCACTAGCTTGCCACAGCGAGTGGGCTAGGTCGCCACGGCGAGTAAGTCAGCCCGCGAGGCGAGTTTCATAGTAGCAGTGTACCTTTTCATGTTCTTGCGTCGTTTTCACACGTTTCTGTTTTGAATTAGCCTTTGGTGTGAATATGAAAGTTTTAGGTAGTATTGTCAGCTTTCAAATGGCTTTGTTTGTCATGAATAACTTTGATTGATGAATTATTATATGAATGTATATATTGGTGAATTGCTATATGAATGCATATGTTGATTAATACGATGTTGCATGATGTTGCTCATAAACGATAAATTATGGAATTATGATGTGGAGTCGTCGTTGTTGTTGTTGTTGTTGTCGTCGTTGATGTCGTCAATGTCGTTGAAATTGTACGTTGTTGTTGAATAAGTTGTTGAGTCCATGCATACTCATATAAAGTTGGGGGCTCATGCCCTGTTGAATGTTTAATCATTCATACCACGTTGATTTGAGAGCCTATGTTCTACACGTTGATTTAAGAGTCGATGCTCTACACGGTGATTTAAGAGCCGATGCTCTACACGTTGAATTGAGCCTATGCTCTAACACGTTGATTGGTACCACATGCATACTGCATAGTCAATTTGTTGTTGTGTCATTGCATTGTCGCGTAGTCGTCGTCTTCATTGAGTTGTTGAGTTGTTGTCATTGTTTTAACGTCAAACAGAAATAATTGAAGAATTATGTGAAGCAGTATTGTTGTTTAGTTGTTGTTGTTTATGTTGTTAAATTCCGTTGATGAATTATATGCTTATTATTATTGAATGTGAATCTCACCCCTTCTGTTTGAATGTTGCCTCTCCGTGGGTAACGTGCAGATAACCAGGATTAACTGTTGATGTGAGTTGACTCTCTCAAGCGTCGTCTTAGGGTCGCTTTGATACGTAACGGGATGGAGATATTTGCTATGTTTTCCATTGTTACGTATTATTTATGAACTATGTTGTCAAACTATTTGAACTACGATTTTCATTAAAGTTGTTTATGTTGAGGCCGTAGTGCCAAAGTTGTTGAATAAAGAATTAATTTTCCGCTGCGATGTAATTGAATTTTGAGAAAATTGTTTTAATAAATAGTAACTTTACTCTATTTATACTTCAATGTAGTGTGACATTCCTTTTACGTTGAATACTCTGATTTATATGTATTATTTACATTGTTGGGAAAACGGGGTGTTACAAACAACCTAAAAGTTTTGTAATCCATGGGCAAAAAACTAAGGTCTCCAAGTTAAATAAGTCTATGTATGGCCTTAAAAGGTCTCTGAGTTATGACATGAAATGTTTGACAACTTAATGAAAAGAAATGAGTTCAAAGTGAATGAAAGTGACAAAGTCATTTATTATAAATATGATAATAACATTTGCACAATCATATGTCTCTATGTAGACGACTTACTCATATTTGGTTCAAACTTTCATGTTGTGAATTCTCTGTAATCATTGTTGTCTAACAACTTTGATATGAAAGACCTCGAAGAAGTTAATGTAATTATGGGTATTGAAATTACCAGGTCAGAAAAGGGAATTTCCTTGGATCAATCTCACTATGTTGAGAAGATCTTAAGGAAATATAATTATTTTGACTGCAAACCAGCTTGCACACCATATGATCCAGGTGAAAAAAACTATTTAAGAACATTGGTGAAAGTATGAGAGCATCATTGGCAGCCTCTAGTATGTCATTGATTGCACTAGATCTGATGTTGAAACAAAATGTGTTTAACATTACCCTTTAGAGTTTTCATGATAACAAGGTATTAAAAATTGTCAATTGGATATGCTAATATTTGTTCAAGTGTACAGGATCATAGGCAAAAATTTTGGTATCTTGTAAAGTCCTAAAGAAACAAAAGAGAGCAATGGAATCAACAAGAAGGAAACTTAAAGCATCTGAAGAAAAGAGGTTCTGAAGACAAGTGCTCTTGAAGTGATGACGTCTTCATCAGAAGCACCTCATCATAAGCAACATCACCAGAAGCAATTTTTCGTTACAGTATTTGAAGATCATCAGAAGCTGAAAGAATTAAAGCTTAAAAGACTGTTCAAATGATTTAATCTCGTCTATCATTGCAGAAGACCAGAAGAGTGAAGCAACGGCTAATTCAAAAGGATTTGAAGGCACTGGATGTTGGTTCTTTAAAGAGCGTTGAAAAAGGACAATTGTACGAAGTGTACAACCACTACCTCCACTACTCTGTTCTGTCTCTGCAACAAGAAAAAAATAACAGCTATGCCTGCAACGATGTTCTCCAGACTTGGAATGAATTTGAAATTGATCCTTCATAGGACAATAACTATATCAGGCAAAGGATCATTGATGATTTGATCAAGCTTCAAACGACTCTTTTTGATGCGGTGGCAATTCACAACGTCTCTTTCACACCTCTATATAAAGAAGTGAAGACTTAGAGATTTAATAAGACTCAACAACAATTTTAAAGTGCCAAAACTCTGCTGAAATTGTTCTGCATCAAAAGTTCACCTAGAATTTCTCAACAACTTTCATATCTTAGAAGTTCTAGAGTCTTAAAAAGTATGTATCTGATTTGTATTGTGAACACCACTGATTGTTTATCAAGTGTTCAACTTCAAACATATTTCTTTGGAAGTCTCTTGATTGTGTTCAGGAGTATAGGAAATCTCTTGCAGCTGTGCTTGAGTAATTTGAAGTCTCGTGCTAGTTGTAGCATTGAGCAGTTGTAATCAAATATTACATTCTTAGTGAACACTCCTTGGAAGTGCAAGGGGGACATGACTACTTCCGGTTTGTGGAAGGAACCTGTATAATTGCTTTGTGTCTTTCTTCTCTCTCTCTCTCTTTGTTTTATCCACTGCAATTCGATTCTGATTATCACTTCAGAAGTTAAACTCTATTTGCCTCTGATCAGTGACTTCAGTAGGAGAAACGAAGAAAAAGCTAACACAATTCAAACCCCATTCTTATGTTTTTCTCATCTTCAATTGGTATCTAGAGCTTTGGTCTGTTGTCTTAACACTTAACAGTGTAACAGAAAAAGATCCAAGAAAATCATGTCTGGTGAAGGCACCTCTACCAGTAGTGTTGCTGTACCATATGATTATGGTGACAAGAAAACTGAGTCTAGTAAAGTTCCAAAGTTTAAGGGAGATCCTGAAGAATTTTCTTGGTGGAAAACCAACTTCTATAGTTATGTCATGGGCTTAGATGAAGAACTATGGAACATTCTGGAAGATGGTGTTGGTAACTTAGTCCTTGATGAAGAAGGAGCTGCTATTGATAGAAAGAAACACACTCCTGAACAGAAGAAACTCTACAAGAAGCATCGCATCACAAGATCAGAGGATCACTTGTCACTGCTATACCTAGAGCAGAATACATGAAGATGAGTGACAAAACTACTGCAAAGGCAATGTTTGCTTCTCTCTATGCAAACTATGGAGGTACCAAGAAAGTCAAAAAAGCAGAAGCTCTTATGCTTGTTCATCAATATGAGTTGTTCAAAATGAAAGATGATGAAAGTATTGAGCAAATGTACTCAAGATTTCAAACTCTAGTTTCTGGACTTCAAATACTGAAGAAAAACTATGTAGCTTTTGATCATGTGAGCAAGATACTGAGAAGCTTACCTGCAAGATGGAGACCTAAAGTTACTGCTATTGAAGAAGCTAAAGATTTAAACACTCTAAGTATTGAAGATCTTGTCAGCTCTCTCAAAGTTCATGAGATAGGTCTAAATGAGCATGAACCTGCTAAGAAGATTAAATTTATTGTTCTTCCATCTAAAGTGAAGTCATCAAAAGCTTTTAAAGTTATTGAATCTGAAGATGAATCACCTGATGGAGATTCTGATGAAGATCCTATTGAGAAGATGACTATGCTTTCCAACAAGCTTGAGTATCTGGCAAAGAAGAACAGGAAGTTTCTAAGCAAGAAAGGTGGCTACAAGAGCTTCAAGAAAGAAGATCAGAAGGGATGCTTCAACTGTAAGAAGCCTAGACTTTCATTGCTGACTGCCCTGATCTTCTGAAGAAAAAGTCAAAGGACAAGTCAAAGAAATCAAGTTTCTACTGTGGTCTTAAACTCTGTTCCTGATCTACCATCTGAGACCAATACTGTTATTGTTGAACCTAACCTACCTTCTACCAATGATCTACCTTCATCTTCAAACCAAGCTATTCAAACTTGTGCTCCTGCTAGATCTACAATCGTTCCCTTTCCACCCACCTTGTTTCTAGATTCTACTATATTAGCAGATGTGTGTGAGAACATTTTTCAGGAGCTGAACAAGTTAGTTGAAGCTAGAAACAACTTGGTTCATAAAGAAAGCTATGAGAAGCAGTGGAGGAGATTAAGAGAAAGAGTTGATTTTGTCATGTCTGAACTTCAAAGATCATCTCTTGATGCTTAAGACATTGCTCAGAACAACCTCCAGGATTGGTTGAAAGGGGTTGTCAACAAATTACAAGAAGTAAGGGTCGGCATAACTCAAGAGAAGACTCATGTAACACCCCGTTTTCCCAACAATGTAAATAATACACTTAAATCAGAGTATTCAACGTAAAACGGAATGCCACACTACATTTCGTGTATGAATAGAGTAAAGTTACTATTTATTAAAACCACTTTAGCAAAACATCGTAGCGGAAAATTTAGTTCATTAATCATTCAACAAAATTTGGCACTACGGCCTCAACATAAACAACATTAATGAAAATCTTAATTCAAGACAACATAGTTCATAAGTAATACGCAACAGTGGAAAACATAACAAATATCCCCATCCCGTTACGTATCAGAGCGACCCTAAGACGACGCGCGAGAAAGTCGACTCACATCAGCAGCTAATCCTGCTTATCTGCACGTTACCCACGTAGAGGCAACATTCAAACAGAAGGGGTGAGATTTCACATTCAATAATAATAAGCATATAATTCATCAATGGAATTTAACA
>Ga0315913_1000768_pt1 | contig 31264 bp, 12 predicted proteins | sample MpolsnodulesMG_FD_207736 | JGI IMG/M metagenome (GOLD analysis project Ga0315913, IMG submission 207736) | Medicago polymorpha root nodule microbial communities from Los Angeles, California, United States - small nodules | ecosystem: Host-associated > Plants > Roots > Nodule | place: USA...
TTGTTACATGTGTTATTTATATTGAAAATTGATTACATTTTTAAAAAGAAAAAGTCATCCCTTCTCTCTTTAAGGCTTATCTTCAATAATCTCTTATCGAAAACTTTACCAACAATGAAGGAAAACCCTTCAACAAATCCTTAAATCATATTCATGTACAACCTAATTTGAAACAGTCCCACTCCTCATTTCTTGTATCTTCTAGCTAGTACTTCAAATTAGGTCGTACATGAATGAGGTTTAGGAATTTCATATGAAGCTAACTCCCCGTGCTTGACCCCAGTTGTTATTAAAAAAGGGTTACTGGTTGGAGGATATTTCTTTCTTCCAACTTTCAAGTTCAAATGTAAGGTATTGAATGCATGGTCAATTTTGATACGGAGTTACAATCAAATAAACTTAATGAGTTCAAACTTTAAAGCAATATAATTTGTTTGATTTAGTTTATCAGGTTGAGTACGACTTGTAAAGAGATTTAATCATGAGGAGTTGCTTAAGAATGTGGTGAATACCCACGGGTTTTGACAAATAAATTATTAGACTCTTGCCTTTTACTTCTCTTGGAAAAACTTTCTCACAAGTCATGTTATTTAGAAAAACCAAAAATGGTCAAAATATGGTAAAAGTTCGATGGTATTCCAAGAAAAGAGAACCATGGGTTGAGCTTGCTAAGTGATACATCACCAACCTCACATGAAAGAATTGTTAGCATTACGTTAATCTAGCCAGCAGTTTCGGAAGATATGAATAAAATATTTAAATTTGATGTTGACGTTGGAGACCACATTTATTTTTCCTACCAATGTATTTGGACCGCAAGCAAATTGAGTAAGTTATTAGTTTTTGTCAAAAAAAAAAGTATTTCCTTTGTCAAAAAACAATATTATTGTTTAGGAGTATGTTAAAGATTCTTGAATTATGTTGTATTACCTTCAGAATTAAATAAGTATTACATGTTTTAAGGCTTTGCTAAATACATACACGCACTTATTTTTTAGAATTTTATTCTAGCAAGTTATAATTAAACAATGGTTAAATAGTAGACTCAAATGTGTAGTTTACTAACTTACTCCTTTAAAAAAAATGGGTGTAAATTAACATCTCATATAGGCATTTGTCAAAACTTACTAACTTACTCCTTAAAAAAAAGGGTGTAAGTTAGCAGCTCATATAGGCATTTGCCCCACTCATTTTTTAGGAGTATGTTAGCAAGTAATTACTAAAAATTTGTTGAATACACCCTAAAGGGCATGTTGCTAAAATATCATTCATATAACAAGTGAGTGTATTCTAGAATTTTCCTACATTTTAATATATAAATGCATAAGAATTTTCGATATCCATAATTATGAATTTCATAAAGGCTCATTTGGAGGGAACAATTTGAAGATGAAAGAGGGGGCATTTTGGTCTTTTTGTATTTGTATGATAAGCGCATGCGTATTTTCATTGTTTTATGCGATTTTTTTTCTATGAAACTTTGCATATCCTTTATGTATATTTTTATGGATGTTTGTGCTAAATACCAGCTCAAAATTCGATTTTTAGGTCGAGGTTCTGTTGATTTGTTTCTTGAGTTTATGACACTTTAAAATTTATAATTAATCATCCCTTGTCGAAATTTTTATATTTTTTTGGGCCAAACTATATTTTAACATACTAAACATGCATGTAAAAAAGCATGAAAAAATTCAACATCTAGATCATTCTTTTGGAGTTTATGTCTACATAGAAGAATATGAGGTTGAAAATAGAAAGAATATTAAATTATAGTTAGAATTAATATTTTCTTAGAGAAACATTTGTCAGACTTCGCGTATATACTAAAGGACAATTTGAACAATTAACCTCGAAATTTTTTGCGCAAGGTAATATTGTGCTACATATACACACGTTTTTTTTGTCAAGTAGTCTAGTGGTTAGTAGTCACACATTTTAAATGTAGAGAAGTGGGGTACCCGGGGTTCGAACCCCAACTTCTATATATAACATGAAATACATTTACCAACTGAATTAAACTCACCGAAATATACACACGTTTTAAACCTAAAAGAACATTTACATGTTAGTTCTTACTTTAATGACTCTATGTACTAACCTTTATATTATTGTATAGTTGTTTATTGCATAGTTGTTATTACTAAAGTCATCAACTACCTACGATGTATTAAAAAGTAAGAGAGAGAGAGAGAGAGAGATCTTGCATCAACCAAAAGAGTCTTCTAAAGCAATCAAGATGTGTAGTTAAAACTACACAAGATGTATTACATATAATATAGTCTAATGTATGATATATTAGTCTAAATGAATTCTATATACAGTAAATGATATGATGATTTAGCAAAATAATAATGATAATGACATGATGAATAGCTTAAGAATGCAGTTTAGTACGAAATAAGTAAAGGTCATGCTCATGCCACATGTTATGTGTATCTCCACCTCCACGAATGAGTTCGTCCCTTGGTGGACGGCAGCTTTACTTCAGGAGAACATATGAACCCACATTTCAGCGGTTATATCACATTGTGTCTGAGTTTTTAATTAATAGTTCCTGAGTAGACAGGATTGAGAAATTTTCTCCTCTTCAATAGTAGTAATTTTTTTTTTTTAAGAAAATAACAATTATTTATCCAAAAGTTTTATATTTAATATTGAATGTATAAATTTTAATACAAAGTTTCTATTTTAAACTTTTTAACTTGTGAAAATTTGTACATAATAAAAAAACCAATAAAAATTTATGAAAACTGATCATATAAAAAATATAATAATAATAATAATTGTTCAGGACCGGTCAGAAGGCCAATCCCACGGCAACAAGTGGACTAAATGTACACCGCCTTAAGGCTCGGTGTCTGAAGGAACACGCCAACATCAGTGCACCGTATCACATTCGAGCACGCCTCCGCGCGACGATCACTCTACATGTGTCCTCTAACCGCTCCCTAATCACACGCCATAATTCTCGGAGACGGTTATCCTCACGCGCGCCTATATAAGGGTGACTTAGCTTCACCCTGAAGGTATGATTCACTTTTCAAAACACTTTCTACACACGCTTTCTCAGTTTAATTATTGACTTGAGCGTTGGAGTTCTAATATGCATGCAGACACCTTTCGTTCCACCGCGAAGACTCTTCGCCACCGTACCGGAACACTTTCCGTCATTGTTGCCTCTCATCCATCCTCACTGGATAGATCAATAATAATAATAATAATAATAATAATAATAAATAATATTGAGTTATTTATTAAAAATATATTTGTAACTCGTTATGATTTTTGATGCCAACATATTGAAATTTCAGTCTATATAGTGATACTTCCACATACCCATAATATATATATATATATAAAACAATTGAAAGTTTATGACAATGAAAATAAGGTTTTTCCACTAAAAATGATTCGAAAAACAAGGAAACAACAACTACTGGGTATGTCCAAGCGCGGGGCGCATGAGGCAGCCCCTCTTATGCAAATTCTGCAGTTTTCGACCCTTTTCAAGCGTTCTTTCATCTTATAATGCCTTCGAACTTTAAATGAATCTTCTTCACTTTGTATTGTCTTCAAATGTCTTCTAAGAACCATTGAACTTCCATCTTCATATCATGGATCCTTCACTTGATGTCTTGTTTTGCCGATTACATGACTTCTCACTAAAAGACTCAAAACATCTATTGAGTTGCATGATTTAGGGTAAAACTTAATTACAACGACTTAAATGAAAACAATACAAAAAGTTTCTCAAACACATTGACAACTCCTCTAATTTTGACTTCTAAGTTGGCTTTAAATGCAAAGGAAATAACTAAAATATAGCTAAAAACTGAAGGGAAATCATATTACAAAACAAACAGTGGAATAAAAAATTTTGATTTCCTTTCCTAGGATCAGTGATTAGTATGTTACCTCTCGAAGTGCAGAAAAGTCCCAATCACAGCAAAGCAAAGAGCAAAGCCTCTACTAGTCCACACGAACGGTGCTTCTCTAGTTCCCGATGCTAGCCAAGCGATCAGAGGTTTGGAAAAATTATGGTTTCTGAAAATGTGTAACCATGACTTCAACACAAGGGTTCTATTTATAGAACTCCTAGTGTGCTCTGCAAGTCATAAGTCATTATTGGGCTTCCGTATGCCCATTAACGCATTTAGGCTTCTGCTAACTAATTGGCATTATTTGCTAAGCACACTCATATTATAAGTCTTACTTATATTTCTCCTTTTGACCATTCTATTATGTGTGACCCTATAGGTTCTTGTCACGTTGGCGTTAATATTAAATCTTTTATGTAATATTATAAATAGCGAGCGGTATCTAGCAACACATCACTGCTGCCCAAGTGACAGGAATGTCAAGTGATCTGACGAAACCTTTTCCATGATAATGTCCATGTGCAAAATTACTCCTTTATCCTCATATCTATATTGATTACAAGACATATATTTTGTAACCCTTGTATAGATCAATATTTATTTATCTTTATCCCGAAATATACTGAATAACGAATAAGTCTAATATCTCATATTGACTTAGTTCGGCATGGCCATGCAATTTTACAGTCATATTTCATCAAGAGACCTAAAGATATATCTCCTGTTATGAGAAGGGACAAATCCCATCTAGGACAATCATGTCCCTCAGCATGATTCGTCAAGTACCCATTAACCAACATTATGGTTATCCTTTTATAGACAACGCTTGAATGGCAATAAAGCCCTGAAGTCCACATCTAAGGATCATAGTGGTTTCAGGTCTTTGAGTGGTATATACCATTATCATTGTGAGAATATCTTATGACATTTTTATAACATACTATGTAGTATTCTCGTGATGGGTCAATCCAGTATAAATATTACTCCTAATATTTATACATATGTATTGACTAAATATCTCATATCCATGACCCATGAGATGTGGTCATTAGTCTACATACATAATAGTCTTGGCGCTTTATTATTATCCCAATTTATATCAAAGCTTGACTACAGATACATTTAAGAATAGTGTTCTTTATGTTAATGTAATCTCATGATTAAGTCACACTTAATATACCATTACACGAACTATCTATTTTAGGGACTTTATTAATATTGCAACAAATATAATAAAGAGTGTCATATATTATTTAATAATAAAAGCCATGATACATAGCATAAGTTTAACATAAACTATTAGCCTTTAGGACTTACACCAACAACTTCATCAATATTGTCAAGTCTCCTGTAATCTCCTAGTGTTATGCGTTCTGGTTCTCCCATCTCTTTGTTAGATGAGTAGTCACTAAGACTTGAAAGAGGAACAGTTGCTGCTTCTGCTGCTTCTTTGATTGCTTTCCGAATAGCTCTCTCGGTTTTATCGATGTTGAAATTGAATAGCAAGGTACCTGAATATGTACCACGTATAAAACAACTTGCAAGGAATTTAAGAAGAACTTGCGATAGAGAATTAGACTACTAACAAAAGGAAATAAATATAAATATTATTTTCGGTTTTTTTGTTTGTTATAAAAAAATTGACTAAAATAAAACTAACCTAGAAACAAGGAAAATAAAAACCTAACGTAGAAAATAGGAACTAACCCTAGTTTCTAGGATCTAACCTAGGACTAAAAACAGAAAACAAACCAACCCTAAAAATAGAGAAATCTAAAATTAAAATAATCAAAAAATATTAAAACCTAAAAATAAAACTTATCTAACCTAGTCTAATTATTCACAAAATAAATCCTACTGATTGCCTTGTAGAAATATCAACAATATCCAACAACGACACACAAAAGTTGATGATGTAATTTGGCACATGCACCAAATCATATCAAGTAATAAAGTAGTAAGTTATTGTCTCCATAGGTATTTTTGTTCAACTCAGTAATTAGTGGAATCTATTTAGAAAAGAAAAGAAAAGAGATAGATTGATGGTGGTTGCTTGGTTTTAATTGTCCTGCCCAATGCGAGATTAGGTTTTTATGATTCAGAAGTGTAACGACGATTATGTAAGCCTTGAATCTCCCCTTAATTTCCTATTGGAAATTAAATCGAGATATCATTAGTTTATAACTTTTCTTATGTTTGGATTTAAGAAAGTAGAACATAACCATGTGATGAATCTGTGGACGTTTATTTTAATATATACGCAATTCAACCATTTATAATTGCGGGGTCCCTTAAGATAAGTTATAGACCTAAAGTCATACTTAGATTTAATTGATTTAGAAACTAAGAAATTCACTATTGTCTTTCTCCAATGGAATTTGGGTTGTCAATCATACTGCCTCCATCTAGGATAAGATATAAAAACAGACATATACGAATTAAATCAGACTTTAAATTATAAACTGAATAAAAACTTTATTAATAGAATCCAATAAATAATACGAGGTTCATCATGAAACCCTAATCAAAGAGGTTTGGTTGCTCATGGCAACCGACATCATTACAAAACAATAGAAAAACATTCCCTAGAGGAAACAAGAAGAGGATGGAGATCATCTGCCTTGATGCTCCTGATGTTTGACCATTGCCTTTTACCGCTAGCTTTTTGAACGAATAAAAGAGTGTGCAAGGGCGATCTTTATTTATAGTGCATGATTATTTAGGGGTTAAGAGAGTGAAAATAGGGGTTTTCCACCAAAAACGGCTAGGAAAACAAGCAAACAACAACTATTGGATGTGTCCATGCGCAATGCACATAGTTTGGAGCACATAGGCGCATAAGACAAAATGTAATTTTGTCATATGTGCAGGGGCGCTTGGCGCATGAAGCAGCCCCTCTTGTGCAAATTATGTAGTTTTCGACTTTTCATGTGTCCGTCTGTCTTCAAATGTGTCGGAACTTCAAATAAATTTTCTTCACTTTGCATTGTCTTCAAATGTCTTCTAAGAACCATTGAACTTCAATCTTCACATCCTTAATCCGTCATTTGATATCTTGTTTTTTTTTATCAATTTACATGATTTTTCACTAAAAAGACTAAAAACACATATGAAGTTGCAGGATTTATGATAAAACTAAATTACAACGACTTGAATGAAAACAATACAAATGTTCCTCAAATCATTGACAACTCCTCTAATTGAGTTCAAATTTGCCTTCATATTCCAAGAAAATAACTAAAAACATAGCTAAAAACATCAAATTCTATTCCATCATCAAGGTGCTCAAAGTTCCAAAGGATATATGAAGCCCTCTTTTATTCTCCATAAGGCACGGGTTTTTCTAGTTCATCAATCAAGAGGGAAATCGAAGGAATCCAAGTTGAAGAAGGAATCTTGATGAAGATTGTCAATGGATCACTTAGGGTAAAAGATTTTAAGGATTATGTTTGTGGATTTTGAGCTCGGATCAAGTTGAAGGTGATCTTGCTACAAGTGGTTTAGGGTCTTGGTAATGTTTAGGACTAAAGAGTCATAAAATTTGAGAAATTACTTGTAATCAAACCTTGTAGGACTTGCATACAAACATTCAATCATAATGGAGGGTCGTAGGTTTTTCTATGAAGGATATACCTCATATCAAGGACAATTGGGGAACCTCTATAAATCCGATGTTTTCTCTTCCCTTACCTTCTAGTTTTTGCATTTAATTTCCTTGCAATTTGATGAACTATGATATAATAGGATTGAACAAGTGTTAAGTGATTAATTTCTTTAATAACTTGTTTGTGTTTAGTTAACCTTGAATTTCTATATGTTGATTAATGCCTCTATATATTAGGAATCTTTGTATTAATAAATTCATTAATAGTGTTGTAACTAGAATTTGATTTATGATAATTTCTTGTTTAAGTATTAGGTTTGATTTGAGAATGCCAAGGTCTTGTAATTAAGTATTTATAATTTGATTGTGGATCATTATCTCAATTGTGAACATCTTGTTCAAAAATGGTTAATTGTAAACATTGTTTTAGTTCGATTATCTTAGTATTCACATTATCATTCCAATCAACAAAATGTTGTAAAACTTTTTGAAAAATTATTTTCGCATGTATAATTTTTCAGAGGGAATATATTCACCCCCCATCTAGATTCAAATTGTTTTCGTCATATCGACCAATACCATCTTTATCGAGCTCAAAGAATTTTGCAATGAAGATAAAAGTGATAATGTTTTATGTAAAGATTATAGTTTATACCATCTTGTTTAAAAGAAGCTTGAGTACGCAACTAACGAAACTTATGCAAACATAGTCATGACCTTATCATGTCTTAACCCCAAAGTGGTTTTGCTCATAATGAGCTTAAACACAAAAATGGAAATAATATAAGAAATAAATGAAAACATATTTGCGATAATTGATAAAAGAATTTAGTGTTTACAAAGGAAGACTACAATCCAAGATGAAAAGAAGCGATCTTTTGATATTACTCACTCGCAAATTTCCTAAAATTTCAACAAAGAACTAGTTATCGTGCTCTTCAATGGAGTGGATCATGGGTAGAATATGGATTGTGAGATCTCACGTGGCTGCTAACCCTAGTTGGAAACGGCCACTGAGATGGGATGAGAATTTCAGACCCTTCGCACAACAATGTGATTGTCTTTTTATACTACAAGACCTTGTCGTTATCCTTGTTGTGCCCTTTTGTAATTTCCCATGTGCACATGTCATTTTCTTATCCATTAGGAACCAACATACTCCTTATCTCCTCAATGTAATGGATATCTTTGCTGACCCATGTTCGTACAATCATATTACTCGTACTTGTAGTCATACAAAGATGTGGCTTTAGCCTCCAACGATACATCGTTAAACATCTTAACATCAACACACAACTTGCCCATAAAACCAACCATAACGAATATAAATTAATCTAAACAACTAAATATCAATAAAAGCTAAATAAAATCATAAAATTCTAAATAGACAGAGAATAGGAGGTTTTAGCTATGCAATAAGTCAAAAGATCAACAAATCTTGGTGATAAAACAAAGTTAATAACCAACATTTTTATGGTTATCAACAATGACCAATTATGGTTTATTTGACTCAAAAATCATGGAATATTACCCACATGTGTTGAATAATGTCACAACAAACCTTCTACCACCTAATGCACAAATTTCATCCCCATAAGTTTGACGACACCTAAAACAATCATCATTTATCCTGATAAACAACAATGGATTGCAAATATACTTTACCAAATATTTCAACATAAAAAGTAATTATCATGTTACTCGACCATGACAAATCGGTGATTAAAGTTTATGTGATGGAACCCCAAGTCTATGGAAGGTTAGACGATGTTGAATCATTGGAGCGACGGGGGATTCTTATTTCTCAAGGCCACTAACTTAAAACATGGGTTACATACGTTTTAGATTGAGTCAGAACATAGTGGGTTGCGAAAATGATCAAATAAACTCATGTCCATGTGTGTAGCACTACTAACCACATTAAGGGACAAGGGAAGAGACACAACTGTATTGGAGTTATGTAATAAGGATCATGTGATTAGATCATGTCATGAATGAGGACACTGACAGTTGAACGTGGGGCTCAACGATCCCCAAAACAATGGAAACTCACGAACTATCTGCATAATTACTCAAACGGAGATTTAACATTTTATGCCAAGTCACTTTGCTAACAGGAAATAGTTTTACTGTAAATATTAAGTTCACACGTTGTAATAAACATCCAATCAATCGAACAAGCTTATTTATTTGTACTCATTTTTTATTGTATCGCTAAATCCCAAAAAAAAAATGTACATAACGCTCTATTGGAGAAATTAGGGAAACCACTGTTGAGGGACAAAGTTAGCATCAATTGCTTGAAGTAAAGGGAATCACAATTAAGGACATTCAGCCCAACCTCCACTAAATTCTTTCTGCATTTATAAATTTGGTGGGAAAATACTACATTTACCACCGAAAAAATTCAATTCCCCAAGTCAATATTATGTTTGGCATATTCACCTAAGGTCTATAAAGAGACTTAGAAGTATGGATCAACCATCATCAACAACCAGAAGGTCAGGCCAACAAAGACCGAAGAATCCTTCATAAACATTATGAACGCCAACATCAATGACTCCTCCTAGCATTTATGAGGCACAACCGCTTGAGACACCTGAGACCATAATAGTAATATCAACATCTTTTATTAGGCAAGAGATTGACATAAGGATACATGAAGTCATGTATCAAGTCTCCAAAAAACTTGCTAACATTGTTAAACATGTGGTTTATAATGAGTTTCAACAACAGAAGGACTTGGTGTAACACCCCGAGAATTATATTTAATTAGTTAATGAGGTTCAATATGGGATTCTTGATTTTTATAATTATGATGATGCATGCTGCTTGAGTATTATATTATTTACGAAGAAATAGAGTTTTGATGATTAATTATGTGCTATGAGGATTAATAGGATGAAAATAATAATTAAATAAAATATTATAGAGGGGGAATGTGTAGAATAAAAGAAATAAAAAAGAGGGGGATGGGGAAGTAAAAATAATAGTAAGTAGAGGAGAAGGAAATAATAATGAGTGAACGACCCAAATATAAATAGAAAGTTAGAAATCAGAATCGACACTTTTGCTGAACGTAGAAACAAGAGAACATGAGAGAAGAGAAGGAGAAAACCCTAGCTGCGAAGAAGTGAGCCAAAAGCTGTAATTCCCGAAGAATTCGAGGTAAGGGAGAGAATCCTTTCACTTTAGGGTATCTTAAATTATGAGGGGGGGTTGTTTATTTTTAATAAGCTATTGTTGTTATGATGAAAATAGTGATGAAAGAATGATGATGAATGGATGTAATGTTGCTCTTGAAAGATCAAAATTGAGGGAACCTAGTTTAGGGTTTTTGAATTGAAAATTTGACCTTAAAAAGAGTAAGTAATCCAATAGGTTAATGGAGATTTAGTGTTTAAATGATAGGTTAATCATAAGGTGATGATTGAGGATGAAATTGGTGAGTTTTAGGTCAAAAATGGAGTCGGAAAAGGTCCCTCACGACGAAATCGCAGCAGAACTGCGATTTATAGCCTAGAACAAAATGCACGGTCGTACCTCGCAAGCGCGCTGGCCGTGCATATCTCTCTGCCAGGATTTTTTTGTGTTTTTGGGGTTGCACGACCGTGCCCCCAAAAGAGCACGATCGTGCACCCTTCCCAAGCCTTGAAAACCCATCTTAACTACCCCATTTGAGTTCCTACGGTAATACTTAGGGTCTTAAACTATTGTACCCAATTGAGGGGATGTGTTTAGGTGTATTTGGAAGTAGTATTCTTAAAATACGACGAGTAGATGATGTGAGTTAGTAAAGAGAACCTAAGGTGAAGTAAAGGGGGTAAGGAGAGACGATTCAAGGACAAACAACGATGCCAAGAGTAATTACTTAAGATAAAAAGGAGTATAAGGTTATAAGTTGATTAAGACGGAATAAACTAAGAAAGTCAATAATATCGAGATAGTAGTTTATAATAAGAATGAAGGTACGAAGATGTTTAAATAAGTAAAGATAGAACATATAACACAATGAACTAGACTTATAAAATGGAGGGACTTTATAAGTAGAGGTAATGATGAAGTAAGGACTTTAAACTAAGACGAAGAATAGAGTATGACGATAGAGAGAAATGTGGAGTAAAGGTGGATTGTGGGATTCTATATGTGAGGATGGATAACTAAGGGATGAAAACATAATATACGAATGCATATAAGAGGTTGATTAGTATTGAGATAGTATTGTCGTAAGATGATAGTAAATTATGAAATACTAATTACTATATAACGATGATGAATGATGTAATAAATGATGGTTACGAATGAAGAATAAAGACGAATGACGTACTTGTTTTATAATAACAAGTAATATGAAGAAATGAATCATGTTGTAAAGTTGATTTGTTGTTGATGTATTTGCTATGTGATGTTTAATGATTCTTCATGCATCATATCATTAAAATGACGATGGGAACCAGTACCAACATGCATATAAATGATAGGAATGAAGTGCATCACATATAGGTAATGATAGGCGAATTGATGTATCTGCAAATGATGTAAATTGATGTATGTGTTAAAAGTGTGTAACTGATGTATGCGTTAAGTGACGTATGTGCGGATGATATATGACTTTATGAAGTAAATTGAGTGTATTTAGAATGATGACCAATGATGTTATGACTATTTATTTTATTATTCTTGTATCTTAAATAAATGTTATGATGTGTATTCTCACCCCTTTGTTTGTTGTTGTATTTATGGTGTTTGTAACCGTGGGGGTACATATACGTAGGACGAAGAGCTATAGGTTGCGGGACGCTTAGAAGGTGGCGACGGGGACTCACTTCCGTTGTTATTATCTAGTGATTTTAAGTAGTCGAATAAACATGTGCTCTGATCTGTAACACTAGGGTTAAGGTCAAATGTTGAATTTTTATTTTCTATGGAGTTTAAAACTTGTGGATCTTTATATTATTTCTACATTAATGTTGAGAATCAGATTCTTCCTTTTTATGAGAAATGTTGAAATTATTTCCGCTGTTGAATTATGATTTACTTTTATTTTATTACATGACAAATGACAAGTTTTGTAACATCATTTTGTTTAAATATATTTTTATTATTTAATAAATCAACGTTGGGATTTAGGGTGTTACACTTGGAGGATGTACGAACCTATTACGGTGATACTTAAATCACCAGCATTTGACAAGGTGTACAAGGAAGCTAAAATCAGGCAGCGTTGTAGATCAAAGCCAACTAATTGCTACATCGACAAGACCTCATCACGTTCAGTTGATTCGTATACAAATGATATATTCCATCCCTTATTCCCAACCTAATATTTTCCACAACTATCCCTGGAGGGTCTTCATTGACGAATGATGCTTATAACCAAAATAACCTTCAATTTGGTCAAGTATATTTGGTGAGGAGGCCAGAAGAGGCATAATGAAAAGTTGGTATGCCGCAAGTTTCGCCCTATGACAATATTGTTCACGCAAACAATATGTCTTACACTGGAGGATATGCTTGCATTGCAAAAGAAAGAATACAACACTTAGTTATGAGATTACCCGACACAACAATCATGGATAAGTTATCCATTTGCATTGGCTAATACTACAACATATCTACCACGACCTGATGTCTTTGTACCTCCTAGTGGGTTTGACGACACCTCGACTAACAATGAGTTATGTACGGTTGCTCAAATAAATTGTTGCTTATTTATTTGATCTTATTTGTGTTTATCCACTTAAAATCATTAGTTTTTTTTTTTTTTTTTTTTTTTTTTAAAAAAAAATAAATTATTTTGACTTAAAATTGCTTGTTTTGCTTCATTTTTGTTTCTTAACGAAAGCGCTATGAAAATATGTAAGTCGATTGCAAATCATCCAAGTTCTTCACATAAAAACTTACATATTTTCCAAATAACATAAAGTTAAGTAAGAACAAAAGAAAAACGAACACAAATTTCATATATATTATCTTTATTAATTCTTAAACCGTAGTTATATGGCATCAAAGTCAATACGTGGTTAGACTTTTTTTTAAGGGAGGAGGTTAAATTTAATTTACCACATGAAAGGCTAATAAAACTTCTCTTATTAACTAACAAAGATACAAAAGCAAAATACATTTATTTCAAATAATTATAAATATATTTAAAATATACTAAATAGCTATCTATTGTCGCGTTCTTCGAACATTCGTTAAATAACAGTAGAATAAAGCAACATTAATATACTAAAAAGTCGTCCATTGTCGCGTTCTTTGAATATTCGTTAAATAAAATGATTAAAACAACATTAAGTAACCATTATTTAATTGATTCTATTAAAAGGTTGGATTTTTTTTTGTGTAAACCAAAAATCCTCCGCACACAACTACATAGACCCCTCGAACCTTGTAAGATCAAAATGAGAGACACATTTTTCCTAAGAGTTTTAACGTTACTGCATGTCCAAATATAGATTGGAACCCAATACCTTGATTAAGTTAAAAAAACCTACGTCAACTCATCTATGCGCTCTTAGGTTGGATTTAACAATTGTGTATTAACATTTTATAAAAAAATGATTGTATTAACATCAATACACATATTTTCCCAAACTAATCAAATTGATTATAGTAGTCCTTGATTACTTTATTTTTGAAACATTCCTCAAATACATGTCTTCTAGAATATACTAAATATTCATTATTTTAACATTTACACACATTTTCAATTATGTTTTATTATTAGATTATAATATAATATTATTTGTTAAAAAAATTTTATACCGTGATAATATGATGAAATGTATTTAGACACAATTAAAAAAATTGTTTACCAAACCAAGTTAAATTTTTTTGTTTATAAGTTGACCATAATTACTTCTAAACAAATGATGACCGTAATTAGATAGACACATGATTGCTGATGTCAAAATTACTAATCTTTTATAAGTTTTACCTTCACGTAATTGTAGAGATTAATTACACTAATCAACTTACTTAGGAGTTTTACTCCCTTTAATCTTAAATAAAATTAAAAAAATCTTTTGCATCTACTCTGAATTTAAACATATTTTACTTTTTACTTACACTTAAGGCTATAGGTAGTACTTTATGTTACTTACACTTAGAAGTAGTTGACAATGATTAACTTAAAATATGGGAAAAGAAAACTAGACATAAAGAGCAAAGGAAACACGTGTTGTGTACCCAAGGGTGCAGGTCAGGTAATGTTTTTGTCACGAAAACTATGGTCTACAGAGTGGGGGTTATAACACCCAAAAGAAAAGCATTTATATAAGAAAAAATTTGGTCAACTAAAATTAATTTTTATTCTTTTTTGTTAATTAACCTGTTTTTAAAGAAAGAAGTTTAATACTTCCTCCGATCAAATATCCCTTTTTTAGATTCATTGAATAATTAATGTATTTGTTTTACAATATAGACCAAATACATTAACTACTTAATGAACTTAAAAAAGAAATTTTTTCTTATATTTGAGACCGGAAGGAGTATTTCATAATTTTGGTTAGAGATAAATAAAGTCTAAATTTTTTCATTATTTTATAAATTAGCTAATCTTAAACTATTGTTAACAAATACTTCCACCGACTACATTCATAAACAATTTTTGTTTTTTTTTCATTAAATAATTATGTATCATGTATGTAAACTATAATACAGTCCATATATATAATTTATTCAATAAATCTATAAAAATAATAATTGTTTATAAATATGACCAAATGAGGTAGTATTTTTTAGTGAATTTCATTAACTCTTTAAATTTAATCGTCAAATATTACTACCTTCATTTATTGTTATAAAAGACAATAAAGATAATTCATTTTTTAAATTCATCGAATAAATGATAGGTAAAATTACATCATTTATTTATTCAATGAATTAAAAAAAAAATGAATTTTGCTTAATTATTCACTTAGTGGTTGATTTTGAACTCCTAATGAGGCTATTGCAACGTGCCACACGCGGTTTGATACAACAACACTCAGTTCTATATAAATTGTGACGCGTCCTCTTTCAATTCACATTCCCATTTCTCATCCTCTCAATTCTTCAGATCTCTCTCTTCCTTCTTCCAATCTCAACCATTCCTTAACTATAAGGTACCTTCTTCAATTTCTCACTTCATTGTTGTTCTTCTTCTTCTTCTTCTTTATTCTCTCATTTTCATTTCTAGTTAACAAGTATGTTTTTTTCTTCCAACCCATTTCATTTTTTCTCATTCTCTTTCATAATCACATTCTGGGTATTTTTAGTTTTGCTTTATAATTAAATGATCACATTCTTTGTTTTTATTTATTAATTTTGTTTTTGTTTTTTTATGTCTTTTTTAACATTTTTGTGTGTGATCCGGTTGAATTGCTGTCTGAATTGTGGTTGGATCTGTTGTTTTGGCTTTTTATGTTTGATTTGTCGTTAGATCTGATATTTGATTATATAATGTAATGTTTTGGAATTTTCATAATTTGTCACTTGTTTTGTGTTTTTTTTTATGTCTGCATGTGTTTTAGAAAACAGAGAATGATGATTGAGTTTAACATTTGAATAATATTTATTTAATCATTTTGTTTTTTCTTTGGATCTGTGAGTATTTATTCATGAAAATTATAGATCTAGCTCTCAATGTGATCATACTAATGATTTGTGAAAATACTTTTGTTTATGTAATGTTATTATATATGTTGATATTGTATGGTTTAGTTTTATAAATTATTGAGCTATGGATCTTATAATTTGTATATTGTAATGATCATTTTGAGAATAATTTGGATTTATTACAGGTTACTGAGAAAAAATGGTGAAGATTTGTTGCATTGGAGCTGGCTATGTTGGTGGTCCAACAATGGCTGTGATTGCTTTGAAGTGTCCTGAGATTGAGGTAGCTGTTGTGGATATCGCCACGCCTCGAATCAATGCTTGGAACAGTGACCACTTGCCTATATATGAGCCTGGTCTTGATGATGTGGTGAAGAAGTGCAGAGGAAAGAACCTTTTCTTCAGCACTGATGTTGAGAAACATGTTGCTGAGGCTAATATCGTGTTTGTTTCGGTGAACACTCCGACCAAGACTCAGGGTCTTGGAGCTGGCAAAGCAGCTGATCTCACATACTGGGAGAGTGCTGCTAGAATGATTGCTGATGTTTCAAAATCAGACAAAATTGTCGTTGAGAAATCGACGGTTCCGGTTAAAACTGCTGAGGCAATCGAGAGGATTCTGACTCACAATAGGAAAGGGATTAATTTCACTATTTTGTCTAACCCGGAGTTTCTTGCTGAGGGTACAGCTATCAAAGATCTGTTCAATCCCGATCGAGTTCTTATTGGAGGTAGGGAAACCCCTGAAGGTCAAAAGGCTATCCATGCTTTGAGAGATGTTTATGCTCATTGGGTGCCGTTGGATCGAATCCTTTGCACCAATTTGTGGTCTGCTGAACTCTCAAAGCTTGCTGCCAATGCTTTCTTGGCGCAGAGGATCTCCTCTGTAAACGCCATGTCAGCGCTATGTGAGGCAACCGGTGCTGATGTTTCCCAGGTTTCCCACTCAATCGGCACTGACTCGAGAATTGGACCAAAGTTCTTGAATGCTAGTGTTGGTTTTGGTGGATCTTGCTTTCAGAAGGATATTCTGAACTTGGTCTATATCTGCGAATGCAACGGCCTTCCTGAGGTGGCTAACTACTGGAAACAGGTCATTAAGGTGAACGACTACCAGAAATCTCGGTTCGTGAACCGAATTGTTTCTTCGATGTTCAACACCGTTTCAGGAAAAAAGATCGCTGTTTTGGGATTTGCTTTCAAGAAGGACACCGGTGACACTAGGGAGACTCCTGCAATCGATGTGTGCAAGGGTTTATTGGGAGACAAGGCTAAGTTGAGCATATATGATCCTCAAGTTTCTGAAGAGCAAATCTTAAAGGATTTGGCAATGAAGAAATTTGACTGGGATCATCCTGCTCATCTTCAACCAACAAGTCCAACAACTTCGAAAAAGGAAGTATCTGTTGTTTGGGACGCGTACGAGGCAATAAAGGATTCACATGGTATCTGCATTCTGACCGAGTGGGACGAGTTCAAGAACCTTGATTACCAAAAAGTTTTTGACAACATGCAGAAGCCTGCATTTATCTTTGATGGAAGGAATGTTGTGGATGTTAAAAAGCTGAGGGATATCGGTTTTATCGTTTATTCCATTGGAAAACCACTAGATGCTTGGCTCAAGGACATGCCTGCAGTGGCTTAAAGAAGAAAAAATCACAAGGTGGAATTGCTTAGGGATGAATTTGTTGGTCTTTTTCAGAGAGAGGAGGATGTATTGCCTCATCTGATCTATATTATCATGCTATTATTCTTATAACTTAGACATATATATTTCTGTTGTTTCATCTATGTTACTTTGATTTTATGAGATTTTGGTGGCAAGTTAGAGCTTAATTGCCCAAATATTACTGTTGTCTTTAGCTTAACAAAATATCCTTATTTTTTGTTTGACATGGTTTAATGTAATAAATTGGAGGTGAATGAAATTTTATACAATGGATATCATTTCTTTTATGTATGTTTGTTTTGTTACTTATGTTATCCAATATTCTTTATTCTCTTTCACTACCTTCATAGCTTCTGTATATTTAACAATTATTCTGATTCTGTCTATAAATGAATCAGTTATATCAGTTGGTGCAAATAAATTATCTATTTGAGGTACCAAATTCTTGGCAGTAATTTTTTATTAAGAACATTCTGTTGTTGGTATTGTTTCCCATAAGCTTTTGAATCATCATGGAGGATAGAGAAAATAATATATTTCATGTGAAAACATTTCGATGAGACCAAATTTTGTCGGTTTGGCCTTATGATTTGGACGGGGCATGATTCCATGCGGGCTGGACCATTACGGGGTCGATGTTTTTCAAATAATAATACTTTTTTTTTTAGATTTCGAAATGCAATTTAGTTTTTATTTTTTGACATTAAAATTTAATTTTAATGGGTCTAGGAGTGAGCTTCTTCCAAACACTAGCTTGTTCCAAACGTCTCCATATCTTCATTTACACATCACACATGACCAACTTCTATTGCGTCATGAGGGGTTCCTGGAGATCATCACATCATACCTTGAACAATCATACAAATGACAAAGACATCACACTTTAAATCAAAATCTTAAGACATTAGGTTTATGAGTCCTTTCACTTATAAAAGTGTTCAACTGAATCTTATTGATCAGGTAACGCCTTATATAGGCTTATTGTATAAGTGAAACCAGCATCTAACCAACTTGCTTGTGATACAAGCTATCTAACAAACTAACCAACTTACATAATGACACAACTAACACTTAACTAACAAGTGACAAATGTATAACTTCCTAACATATCCACCCCTAAACCGAACTTAATTATAACAAGTCAGTTTAGTGATTCCGGTTTGCACATTCCAAACTTGTCTCTCAATCTGCCGAATGTTTCTAAACTCAAATGGTTTGGTCATATTGTCAGCCAATTGATCTTGTGGTGAACACTGCACAATTTGAATAGCTCATTCTTTGGACAAGTCATGAAGAAAGTGGAACCTGACATCAATGTGTTTACTCCTCCCATGCATGGTTGGATTTTTTGACAGATTTACAGATGAATTGTTGTCACAATGAATGGTGATCTGGTTCCCTTGATTACTTCCAATTTAAACTAAAATATTTCTTAACCATACTCCCTGACATGCACTGCTAGCAGCTGCTATGAACTCTGATTCAGTATTGGAAAGAGTTACTATAGGCTATTTCTAAGATGACCATAAGATAGCCTTCGATCCAATCATAAAAACATATCTCGAGGTGCTTCTTCTATCATCCAAACTCATGCATGATCTGAATCAGACCAGCCAATAAGTTTTTCTCCTTTTCCCTTCTCAAACACCAGACCATAGTTAATAGTTCCTTTCAAGTATCTCAGAAATCTCTTCACAGCTGCCATGTGAATTTCAGTTGGTTTTTCCATGTATCTTGCAATCAAGCACATTGAATATGCAAGATCGAGTCTAATTGCAAGAAAATATATGAGACATCTTACCATTTGCTTGTATGTTATTGAGTCCACTCTTTTTCTGGTATTATCTTTAGCCAACTTGCAGCCAGGCACTATAGGATTGAATACTAACTTGCAAATTTCCTTTCCAAATCTTTGATATATGAATATTCCATTGTTGTATTGCATAATTTCAACACCCAGAACGTACCTCATTATGCCCCGATCAGTCATAACAAACTTCTTCTTCATAGAGTGTTTGAATTCATCAAACATTATTCGATTATTACCTGCGAATATCAAATCATTCACATTTAGGCTTACAAAATTATAGCTTCACGGTCACATTTCACAAACCATGTATGTACATGAGGACACTTCACAAAGCCTTCCTAACAAAAATAAGTGCCTATCTTACTATACCATAATCTAGGAGTTTGTTTGTGACGATACAAACTCTTTTTCAATTTCCAAACCATTTATTTTCCTCCTTTCTGATATCCTAAAGGTTGTTCAACATAGACTTCCTCAATCAGTTTACCATTGAGAAAAGCACTTTTGACATCAAGCTGAAATACATTCTAACTTTTGCAAGTAGCTAAAGCTAATAAAACTTTTATAGTATCCCATCTGGCCATAGGTTAAAACACTTCATTGTAATCTACTCGATATTGTTGAGAGTACTCATTTGCCTCCAATCTTGCTTTTTGTTTCTCAACCTTACCATTCTCATTATATTTGGTCTTATATATCCATTTGACACCAATTTTCTTTGCTCCCACAGGAAGATTAGTGAGTTCCCAAGTGCCATTGCTTTCAATGGCTTCAAGATCTAAAGCCATAACGTTTCTTCATATCTCATGTTTAAAAGCTTCTTCATATGTTGAAATTCCGGCACACTAGCTTCCAGATGTTTTATACGATATTTAAACATCAGACACAAACAAGATGTTCCGATTGATGTTTAAACATCGAGATAGCAGAAAACAAACACAACAAGGAAAATATAAATGACAGAAAAGTAAAAGGAACATAAGGTTTGTTGACCTTGTTCGGTGACAAACACACATACTCTGGGGGCTACCAAGCCAAGAAGGAAATCCACTAGTGTAGTCCTTATTCTAAGTTCTCAACGAACTCCAAGTTTACAACTTAAGACCTAGGACCTACCGGTATTGACTTCAACCTAGGAACTCCTAGATCTGATATCCCATCTCACTTCCACTCAATCAATCACAACCACTGTGATTTAAAGAAATACAATCAAAATGGAGACACACTCCGAGAAATAAAATCCACTCTTGCTTAAAAGCTTACGAGTGAAATACAAATAACAAGGACTCAAAACCCTAATAATGACTCTTATATAAAGCGATGGTTTTGATCCATTACAACTCAACTACATGTCCTACTCAATGTATCAAGGTGATACAAAGAGAGGCTCAGAAATAAAGCACAAGGCTTAACAACGAAACTCTAAAAGACTCAATTCAATACTATTGAATTGGTGAATAAAACTAGGGTATGAGTCTTCCTTATATAGCCATTCAGCAACATGGGCTTTTTCGACATAGGCTAAAAATCAGCACACCATATTATTTCCTCAAATGTCGCAACAACATTCTTAAGAATTAAGCTAAGTATAAACTGCCTTTCCTTGCTTCTAGGAACTCGCTTCTTGGGCATCAATCCAAGTGAATCAAATCTTCAGAGAATATTCAGTGATCTCACGCAAAAATAAAACATCCAAGAAAGCGATACAAGGCACAAAACCAGGGCACACTGAACCTTACCCACGTGTTGGAACATCATATCAAACATCTGGTATGAATATTGCTTTTATCAAAAGTGAGGCGAACATACAAATATCCAACAATCTCCCCCTTTGGCAAATTTTTGCCATACAAACCAACTAGAGGGATACAATTATATCTTCTTTCATTTTAACACAAGATCTCATCTTGAAAGGAAGTAACAAACTTCATCATTACTTCAAAAGAACATCTTCAAAAAAAAGTAATGCATAATTGGAAAGTATCTTCCCTAGAGCTCACACTAAAACAGGCAGGGTGCCTGCTCTGATACCAATTGAAATTCCGGCACGCTAGCTTCCAGATGTTTTATACGATGTTTCAACATCAGACACAAACAGGATGTTCCAATTAATGTTTAAACATCGAGCTAGCAGAAAACAAACACAACAAGGAAAATATAAAGGACAGAAAAGTAAAAGGCACAGAAAGTTTGTTAACTCAGTTTGGTGACAAACATACATACTCTAGGGGCTACCAAGCCAAGAAGGAAATCCACTAGTGTAGTCCTTATTCTAAGTTCTTAGCAAACTCCAAGTTTACAACTTAAGAATTAGGTCCTATCCGTATTGACTTCAACCTAAAAACTCCTAGATCTGAGATCTCATCTTACTTCCACTCAATCAATCACAACCCTTGTGATTTAAACAAATACAATCAAAATGGAGACACACTCCGAGAAATAAAATCCACTCTTGCTTAAAAGCTAACTAGTGAAACACAAATAACAAGGACTCAAAACCCTAATAATGACTCTTATATAAAAGCGATGGTTTTGATCCATTACAACTCAACTACATGTCCTGCTCAATGCATCAAGGTGATACAAAGATAGGCTCATAAATAAAGCACAAGGCTTAACAACGAAACCCTAAAAGACTCAATTCAATACTATTGAACTGGCGAATAAAACTAGGGTATGAGTCTTCCTTATATAGCCATTCAGTAGCATGGGCTTTTTCGTCATAGGCTAAAAATCAGCATACCAAATCATATATTCAATTTCCACAATATTCTAGAAGCAAATATATTAATTCCTCAAATGTCGCAACAACATTCTTAAGAATTAAGCTAAGTATAAACCGTCTTTCCTTGCTTCTAGGAACACGCTTCTTGGGCAGCAATCCAAGTGAATCAAATCTTCAGAGAATATTCAGTTATCTCACGCAAAAATAAAACATCCAAGAAAGCGATACAAGACACAAAACCAGGGCACACTGAACCGTTCCCACATGTTGGAACATCGTATCCAACATCTTGCATGAATATCTGTTTTGGCAAAAGTGAGACCAACATACAAATATCCAACATATGTTGTTAAATTTTCACTGGAATTCAATACAACAAGATTATGGAGAGCTTGTATTTTATTATCTTATGTAGTGACATAATTTTCCAGACACACATACCTTCTACTTACCCTTTTTCCTAAATATTGACTCTCATCATTGCTATCTTCAGAATCAGATACTATAAAATTTTATTCTTCAACTTATGGTTGCATTTCATTGTTTACTTCATGCTCTTCCAGCTACTAGTAATAGTATAAAAAGATCAAACTCACATGGACTGAGACACTATAACTTCCTATAACTTTCAACGGTAAACTTGTTTGAAACAAAATAAAATAAAGATTAAAAGCAATAATAATAATTTAGGAAAGAAGTTAAAAATGTTTATAAGTTCTCAAAATTGAAAGTGTGGTTTAAACGATAAGTTAATTATGAAAAAGTTTTTCTACGATATACATAGATATAACTTTCTATAGCTTGCTAGCAATATGGTGGCCTTTGGGGTCTTTCGACTCAACCATCATGTTAAGCATGTGAAGATACACCTTTTGAGGTAGAATCAAAATACTTAACATTCAACATTACTAGGTTTGTCATCAGAAGCTCTCTATCATGGGAGAGGCTGGGCCATGGCCTATTACACTACACCATTTGTCCTTTATAACAACAATTGACAAATGTTGCCAAAATTATGAAAAACGTTGCCTAAAAGCACAGGGGATGTTTTCCAGACGTCTCCTATGCGAGCGTTGCCTATAGTCTCTGGGGATGTTTTTTCATGATCTTTGGGCACACTTTTTCGAAACGTCGCTTAAACCATAAGAATAAGGGACAATTTTTTGGTGATTATGAGGGGACATTTTTAAATGTTGCCATAGGTTGCTACAATTAATAATCGTTGCCTTAAATGTGAATCTATAAGAAAACATAAAAACGTCCTTATAGCTTACATGCAAGTTTAATGGTTTCAACTACAATCCAAAATAAAACACTATCCAAATCATTCAAGTTTGTCTTGGAATTCATCATCCAAGTCGTCCACCTCAAATTCATCACCAATGTCATCATCTTGAATTTCATCATCTAGACCATCCTCTTGAAATTCAGCATCTATATCATCGTCCTGAAATTCATCATCTATATCATCATCCTGAAATTCATCACCTATGTTGTCCTTAAGAAATTCATCATCTACATCTTCCTCTTGAAATTCCTCATCTATGTCATCATTTTGAACATCTTCCTTGATAGCTTGCTGCATAAGAACAACAAAATACATCAACCACATATATTGTTGTTTCAAGTGTTATACCTCGCACAAATAAAAACCAAAACAACAAGTAAAACACAGTCAACATAACCGTAAATAGGAATTTTTTTTTACACATTTCCCTTCCTTATTCTATCATTACAAGCCCATTTTTAAGTTTCTGCAACTTGTGCCATGTTATGCAACAGAGAAACAAACACAAAATGCAGAAAAATAAATCACAAGTTTGCACAAACACCACAAATTGTAGAAACAAAAATTATGTATAAAATCCTGCAACACAATCAAAATCCGACTTTGGACACGCATCTTAAACAATTCAGCCAAACAACATAATCATAAGTTCGCACAACTCTAATTTAGACCCTACATACGCAAGTTAACAATTTCAGGCACTTGCCTACATTCCAAGTGATGTCACTAGTAACAACTTTTTGCACATCCAGGATACAACGCTTGATTTGCATCATTAACTAGTTTATAAAATTTCTTTGCATCTTCATTAAGCCCTTCATGTACTCTACCTCCTTCAGCAACATCTTTAAAAGTCTCAAAAAGTAAGCCATTAATATCATCATGACTATCACCATCAAGATCTATAAGACTTTCATCTTCATTGTGATAAATCCATTCCATGTATCCCTTTACAAATCCTTTGCTACATAAATGGTCGTACACTACATCTCTAGTTTCCCAATTATCATTGCAACATATAGCACAGGGGCACAAAATCTCTTCTTATTCAACCATTCCTTTGGTGAATGCAAGACAGTCTTCAGTAATCATCCATTCCTTTGGAAGTTCAGATAAAGAAGGAACGTGAGAAATACCTAAATTGTCCTTTAAGATTCTCAAACGGCTTTATATCAAACATTCCTCTAAGAGTGTCTACAAGACAATCTTCAGTAATCATCCATTCCTTTCTCATAAGATTAGAAGGACAATGTTGGGACTAGATCTGATCATTTATCAAGAATGAATTCATTCTTGAGCTCCTTCTCCGATCATCTATACTGCTGCACTGAGAGAGGTCATGTTCTTCAGAGTTTAGTTGATGTTTCAACATTGCCTGCAACATCCTGGTTTGTTGTACATTTTTACCTTCTAGATGTGGGACCCACTTGTAGCATTTTTCTTCAGTTTTAATGCCTATCATGAGAATTACATCATTCTCATTAGTTACCAGACATTCTGAATTTGTGAAAATCACATTCATCCCTTGTTCACACAGCTAACTTATACTAATCAAATTTGACGTAAGACCTCTTACCCATAAAACATTTTCAAGCTTTGGAGATTCATTATTGATCAAATATCCTGTACCGAGGATTTTACCTGTTTTCCCATTCCAAAAGTGACACTACCATTGGTACAACTCTTCTCAATATCAAGAAGTTTTTTACATCCAGTCATGTGTCTAGAGCATCCACTGTCAAAGTACCATCCTCCCTTAGAAGGAGTTCTAGGTGAGATGTAAGTCATCAATCCTACATTATCAACCTTTGGTTTCCACATTTTCTTGAATCTTTTGTGCCTTTTGATGGAGTTGTTGTGGAAATCCATACAACTTATACCATAAAGGTCTTATGTGCCCCTTTTTCTTACAAAAATGACATATCCTAGTAGAAGACACCTTTCTAACTCTAGGTACCTGATGTTCCTTAGGATGTTGCAACATATCTTCGCTTACAGTTGGATCATTTGTTCTGATGGAAGCTACAAACTTTATATTCTTGACAAGTTTCTTCTTTTTAACCATCCCATATTCTGTTAGGGCCTGATCAAAAGTCTTGGTTTGCTGGTTCTGGTTTGGATGTTTAGAGGCGAACCCAATCTCATTTGGTTTGCCTTGAATTTGTCCTTCTAGAATCTCATCCAGAACATCAGTTCTAGTGGTCATCATTTTTACTTGCTTCATAACATGATTAAGTTGAGAGTTCAGCTGATTTACCCCATTATTGAGCTCAGAGATTTTTGCTAGATGACCAATCTTTTCTTTCTCCAATTGATTGGTGATATTTTTCTGCTCCTCAAATTGTTTGCAGGTGTCTGTGTTTCTGTCATTTAGTTTTTTTTTTATAAGTAACTGCTAATTCATCATAAGCTAAATCTTCATCAAAAAATTCATCATCAAATAAAACTCTTCAAGTTAGAGCAGCAACATATTTGGTAAATTCATTTTCCATATCCTTTTCTGATTCATCATCCTCAAACCAAGAAACAGTTAAGCTTTTCTTTTGTTTTTTTAGAAAAGTTGCACATTCTGGTCTAATGTGACCATATCCTTCACATTCATGACATTCGACTTCCTTGTATAGATTTTTATTCTCATATGATCTAACATTTTTCTCCTTACTAGTTTGTGGATCATTGTTGAATCTGATGTTCTGCCCATTCGGCCTGGGTCTCAAGTTCACATGCTTCAGAATTGTGTTAAATTATCTTCCAAGCATGACAAGATTCTCTGATAGGTCTTCATTACTCACACTATCTCCTAGTATCACATCATTTTCAGTATTAGAAGTAAAAGCTACACTTTTGTCTTTCTTTTCAGTTCTGTTGTCAACAACAAGTTCAAAATCTTGAAGTGAGCCAACAAGTTCATCTACTTTCATACCAGAGATATCATGAGCTTCCTCAATGGAAGTTACCTTCATGTCAAACCTCTTAGGTAGAGATCTTAGAATTTTTTTCACAAGCTTTTCATCAGAGATTTTTTCTCCAAGTGAGTCAAAAGCATTGGCAATGTCAAGAATATTTAGGTAATAGTCATGTATGCTTTCATCTTCCAACATCCTCAAATTCTCAAATTTTGTAGTAAGAAGTTGAAGTTTTGCACTTTTTACCGTAGTAGTGCCTTCATGTGCTCTTTTGAGAATTTCCCAAGCATTCTTAGCCACAGTACATTTTTTGATCAATCTTAACATGTTCTTGTCTACGCCATTGGACAGTGCATTCAATGCTTTGAAATTTCCAAGAGCCAGTTCATCTTCAACAGCAGTCCATTCTTCTTCTGGTTTCTACCATCTGCATCAAGTGCCACAAGATGTTCTCAACCTTTCAGAACTACCTTCCAGGTTTTCCTGTCAATGGATTCGAGAAAAGCACTCATGCGTGATTTCCAGTAATCATAGTTTGTGTCATCCAACAGAGGGGGTCTGTTTACAAATCCACCTTCCTTGTCCATAATGCTAGCATGAAACTTCCCTGGAGCTCACCCTAAAACAGGCAGGGTGCCTGCTTTGATACCAATTGAAATTCTAGCAATCTTGTTTTAATATGTTTTGTACGATGTTTTAATGTTTGCAATGTTCAGTTCAATGTTCCAACATCACACGACAAACATAAATAAAAAACAAGAAAAATAAACGACAAGAAAGTAAAGAACACAGTGAGTTTGTTGACCTAGTTCGGTGACAAACACACCTACTCTGGGGGCTACCAAGCCAGGAAAGAAATCCACTAGTGCAGTCCTTATTCTATAGCTCTCAGCAAACTCCTCGTTTACACTAAAGACCTAGGACCTACCTGTATTGATTCAACCTAGGAACTCCTAGATCTGAGATCTCATCTCACTATCCTAATGGTCAGTTACAACCCCTGTGACCTATCAGACCTAAACACAAACTCAAGGATGAAGTTACCTTCAAACACAAACAACAAACACCTTATTTCACAACTTCGGTGTAGTACACAAGAGTATCAAACTCACACACACATTCCTAAACAACTATCACAGACGATACAAGAAAGACTCACAAAAGGTTCTAAACTTGCATCACAAACGATACAAGAGTAGAACACATGTAGACTCAAAACCCTAAAAATCTAAACTTTTTAGTATGACGGCGTGAATGATCAATTAGGTCTCGAAGTCTTGTTTATATACTGAAGCAGCTTGGGCCAAATACTTAGTTGTGCTTCAGAACAAAGCAGATCGGTTGAGCTAATCTACAAAACAAGAATCATAAACAAATGTGGAAAGTCCTAAAATGTCGGAACATTTATAGAATCGTTCCAACCAATAAAAAATATTTCCTAAAATAAAAATAATACTTTAGAAATATGTTGGAACAAAATACGTTTATCAAACATTACCCTTAGAGTGGGGGAGTTTGGTAGAACAAAAATGTTTAACATATGTCACTCTTTAGGTTTTGATGATAACAAGGTATTAAAAATTGTCAATTGGATATGCTAATATTTGTTCAAGTGTACAGGACCATAGACAAAATTTTATATCTTTAAAAGGTTCTGAAAGAACAAAAGAGAGCAAAAGAATCAACAAAAAGGAAGCTTGAAGCGTCTGAAGAATGGTGCTTCTGAAGTGATGACGTCATCAGAAGCAAGTTCATCAGAAGCGTCTCATCAGAAGCAAGATCTCCAAAACCTGAAGTTCATCAGGAGCTGAAGAACTCAAAGCTGGAATCTCTTTTTATCCTGTCTAAGAGTTGCTAAAGACGTAAAGAAGTGTATCAACGGCCTTGAGATGGATTTTGTAGACCTTAGGTGGTTACTCTTTCAAGAGCTTTGAAAAAGGACAAAGTGTACGAACTGTAAAAACCACTTTCTCCACTACTTTGGTCGTGCTTTGCAACAAGACAAGGATAACAGCTCTGCCTGCAGAAATGTTCCCTCATACAAGGAATGGATTTGAAATTGATCCTTCATAGGACAATACCCATATCAGGCAAAAGATCATTGGTGATCAACAAGCTTCAAACGACTCTTTTATGCATGCGTGCTGGATGTTCTCCAACGTCTCTTTCACACCACTATATAAATGAGTGGAGGTTTTCAAGTTGAATAGAACAACAGATACATACAGACAAGAAAGCAATACACGTATACAAAAGCTAGACTCTCTAAACATCTCATAGTTTATACTCTGTTTTGTTTGCATTTCAAAGTTACTTAGAATTTCTTAAGAGTTGTCCAAATTTTAGAAATTTTATAGTCTTAAGAGTCTAAAGAGTCTATAATTGATTTGTATTGAGAACAACACTGATTGTATATCAAGTGTTCAAACTCAAACAATTTTCTATGTAAATCTGTTTGTTTGTAAGTCTCTTTCTTGTGTGCTTGAGCATTTGTAAGTCTCTTGTAGTTGTACTAGAGCATAGGAATGTCTCTTGCTTGTGTGCTTGAGCATTGGAAATCTCTTGCTTGTGTGCTTGAGTACTTGTAATTTGATATTACATTGTTAGTGAAATCTCCTTGGAAGTGCAAGGGGGACAGGACTACTTCCGGTTTGTGGAAGGAACCTGTATAATTGTTTTGTGTCTTTCTTCTCTCTATCTTACTCTGTTTTTATCCGCTGCACATTAAGTCTCTGATCACTACTTCAGAAGCTAATAGTCAGTTGCTTCTGAACTGTGACATCATTAGGAGAAACAAAGAAAAAGCTTACACAATTCAACCCCCCCTTCTTGTGTTGTTCTCACCTTCAAAATATTCCACAGTTGATTCCTGTAAAGATATGCGTGTTGCTTGGTCAATAAGATAAGAAAATAGTGTTTCCTTAAACAATAAAGGGTGCGTGTACAAATAGGCATGAACCCAGGCACACTGAACCATGCTAGTATGTTGGAACATTGTATCCAAGGTCTTACAGGGATGCCTAACCACATGTTGGAACATTGGTTCCAACTTACATATCAAGGATATTTGTTTTAGCAATAATGCAGCCAATACGAATACCCAATAAAACAGAGTTCAGAGTCTTATGCAGCGGATAATGTAAAGAGATATAGAGAAGAGAAATACACAAAGCAATTATACACGTTCCTTCCATAATTTGGAAGTAGTCATGTCCCCCTTGCACTTTCAAGGAGAGTTCACTAAAATCAATATCTGATTACAATTGCTTAAGCACAAAAGCAAGAGACTTTAAACTACTCAAGCACAAAAGCAAGAGGTTTCATATGCTCAAGAACAAAAGCAAGAGACTTTAAACTACTCAAGCATAAAAGCAAGAGGTTTCGTATGCTCAAGAACAAACGCAAGAGTCTTCCTATGCTCAAGCACAAAAGCAAGAGACTTCTAAACAAACACAATTACACATAAATATGTTTGAGGTTGAACCCTTGATATACAATCAGTGGTGTTCACAACACAAATTAGATACAGACTCTTAAGACTCTAGAATTTCTAAGATATGAAAGTTGTTAAGAAGTTTTATGTGAACTTTGATGTAAAAACAATTTCAGAAGAGTTTTGGCACTTGTAAAATTGTTGTGAGTCTCTTACAATCTTCAAGTCTTCACTCCTTTATATAGAGGTGTGAAAGATACATTGAGGATTGCAAGCACATCAAAAAGAGTCGTTGTGAAGCTTCATAATCACCAATGATCTGTTGCTTGATTTGGTTATTGTCCTATGAAGGAACAATTTCAAATTCATTCCAAGAATAGAGAACAACCAGCGTAGTCACAACCGTTATCTTGTACTACTGCAGACATGAGGAGTAAAGTAGTTGAGTAGTGGTTGTACAATTGTACTATGTCTTTTTTGTGTGCTCTTAAGTGCATAAGCATCCAATATCTTCTAATTCTTTTGAAATAGTCATTGCTCCAAGCTTCCATTCCTTCTGCAATCATATGCATTCAAAATATAAACTTCTAACAAACTTCAGCTTCCAGTCTTCAGCTTCTAATGGTTCTTCAGACTCTTTGATGACGTCAGCTTCTGGGAGACAACTTCTAATAGTCTTCAGTCACTCTTTGTCTTCAGACTCTATCTTGCAGCACAAGCTTCCTTTTTGTAAATTCCATTGCTTTCATTTGTTCTTCCAAAACCTATACTTGGTTTAAAGACAGATAACTTGTTGTCTATGGTCCTGCACACTTGAAAAAATATTAGCATATCCAATTGGCATTTTTAATACCTTGTTATCATCAAAACTCAAAAGTTGTCTTGTTAAACACATTTTGTTTCAACAATCTCCCCCTTTTTGATGATGAGAAACACCAGTATTGAAGATCAATTGTTGTTAATCTAATTAACAAGTTGACTTTAGGATCCGAGGTTTGTAAGCTCCCCCTGAGTCTGATAGTTCTTAAGGTGATGTTTGTAAGCTCCCCAACATCACTTAGAAATAATCTCACAAAAAGTTAAAGACTAAGAGATGACAAGCAGGTTCTCCTAATTCAATTTTACGTTAAATTAGCGGGCTCAGATCCAAAATGCGTACTATAGCTACTAATAAGTGTCAGGAAGTAGTAATTCTAATAAAGATTTATAGCACTTTTATAACTTGTTTTGCAAGTTATTCAGGAAAAAGCTGAGAGATAATTGATTTTAATCGTCTTATGCTTTACCTATCTTACTCTACCTAATTTTGCAGGAAAGTTACTCAAGGCACTGAGCAAAGATGGAAAACAA